>Ga0206858_1001_pt1 | contig 274288 bp, 273 predicted proteins | sample Alteio_BWOrgCont_46_FD_152622 | JGI IMG/M metagenome (GOLD analysis project Ga0206858, IMG submission 152622) | Enriched cells from forest soil in Barre Woods Harvard Forest LTER site, Petersham, Massachusetts, United States -... | ecosystem: Environmental > Terrestrial > Soil > Temperate forest... | reverse complement strand
CGTATTCACCATCCCGTGCATGCATCTGGTAAAATTCAGTTTATTGCTGAAGGCATGAAGCGCTTTAAAATAAAAAGATGGTTGAGCAAAAAAATCCCTTATTATGTTGAAGTGGAATATCCTGTTGAAACCGCGATTAAAGATGAGCTCCAAAATAAAGCCTATACCATGGCTATTATCAATATCCTCAAAGAACTCATTCCCTTAAACCCTTTATACAGTGAAGAATTGAAATTCTTCTTAAATCGATTCATTCCCAATAATGACCCTTCACACCTTGCCGACTTTGCAGCAAGCCTCACCAGCGCAAGCAAAGAAGAGTTGCAAGTGATACTCGAGATTTTTGACGTCAATAAGCGTTTGAAAAAAGTGGTCTCTTTATTAAAGAAAGAAGTAGAAGTGGTTAAGCTACAAGCCAAAATCAGTCAAGATGTCGAGCGTAAACTTACCGAACAACAGCGGCAATTTTTCCTCAATGAACAATTAAAAGCCATTCAAAAAGAATTAGGCTTACATAAAGATGATCGCACCGCCGAACGTGATCGCTTTGAAGAACGTTTACATGAAATTGATTTACCTGAACATGCAAAGACAAGAGTCGATGAAGAGCTCGATAAACTCAGCGTGCTCGAGACCGGTTCGCCTGAATTTGCGCTCACCCGTAATTATTTAGACATTATGACCACCCTACCGTGGAATCATTACTCAAAAGATAAATTAAGTCTAAAACGCGCAAGACAAATTTTAAATCGGGATCATGAAAGTCTGGATGATATTAAAGATAGGATTATTGAATTTATTGCCACCGGTGCATTGCGTGGCAAAATTGAAGGTTCAATTTTATTATTTGTCGGCCCCCCTGGTGTCGGTAAAACTTCAATTGGCCGCTCAATTGCCAAAGCCGTCGGCCGTAAATTTTATCGCTTTTCAGTCGGCGGTATGATTGATGAAGCAGAAATCAAAGGTCATAGACGCACCTATATAGGCGCCATGCCCGGAAAAATTTTACAAGCATTACGTGAATGCGGAACAAGTAACCCCATTATTATGTTGGATGAAATTGATAAAATTGGCGCTTCTTACCATGGTGATCCTGCTTCTGCATTATTAGAAGTACTCGACCCTGAACAAAATAAAGATTTTCTCGATCATTATTTAGATGTGCGTTATGACTTATCCAAAGTATTATTTATTTGTACCGGCAATCAAACCGATACGATTCCACAACCTTTATTAGATCGCATGGAACTGATGCATTTATCAGGTTATATTACCGCAGAGAAAATAGAAATTGCTAAAAAGCATCTTTGGCCAAGGCAAGTGAAAAAAAGCGGTTTATCGCGCAATCAAATTAGAATTACTGAAGCGGCGATCCGTGGCATCATTGAATCTTATGCCCGTGAAGCCGGCGTGCGAAATTTAGAAAAATGTTTAAGCCGTATTACCCGTAAAGCGGCAGTAAAAATTGTCAGTGGTAAAGCCCAAAAAGTCTCTATCGGCGTACATGATTTAATTCCTTTCTTAGGTCAACCTGTATTCCAAAGAGAAAAACCATTAAGCGGTATAGGTATTGCTTTAGGCCTTGCCTGGACACCTTTAGGCGGCGTAACACTTAATATTGAAACGAGTGCGCGTAAAACTAAACAACCCGGCTATAAGCTCACAGGACAATTAGGGGACGTGATGCGAGAATCAGCAGAAATTGCATATAGTTATGTCTCCAGTCATTTAGAACAATATGGTGCAAATAAAAATGTATTCGAAAATACCATGGTTCATATGCATATTCCTGAAGGTGCCATTCCAAAAGATGGACCGAGCGCTGGGATTACACTGGCAACCGCCCTATTGTCTTTGGCAAAACAACAAAAAATGCATCGCGCTATTGCTATGACCGGCGAACTGACACTCACAGGACATGTGTTAGCAGTAGGCGGCATTCGCGAAAAAATCATAGCCGCACGCAGAGTCAATGTGTTTGAAATTATTATGCCCTTATCCATTAAAGGCGAATATACCGAGTTGCCTCGTCATATTAAAGAGGGCTTAAAAGTGCATTTCGTCGAGCATTATGACGAAGTTTATGATATTGTATTTGGATGATTGAAACGACACTCCAAGCATTAGGGCTCACCCTACCCACGCCTGCTGCACCGGCGGCACATTATGTACCTTTTGTGATAGCAAATGGTCTTGTATTTATTTCCGGGCAATTACCCATGCAAAACGGCGCATTACAATTTACAGGCCAAGTGGATGCGAATAATATTGATATGGGCAAAAATGCTGCACAGCACTGCGCACTGAATATTTTGGCGCAATTAAAAGTCGCCTGTCAAAATGATTGGGATAGAGTTATCGCTTGCGTACGTTTGGGCGGTTTTGTTAATTGTGCTGCTGGTTTTGGCGAGCAATCTCAAGTCATCAATGGCGCTTCTGAATTAATGACCCAAGTGTTCGGTGATAAAGGCCGCCATGCACGCGCAGCTGTAGGTACTTGCGCCTTACCCTTTAATGCCATGGTTGAAATCGATGCTATTTTCAACATCCTTCATTGATGGCAGAGCAGGTCCATTAGAATGTTTAATCACAGCAGGTACTGCGCCTAAACACCCTATTACCGCTATTTTATGTCATCCACATCCACTTTTTGGTGGCACCATGAATAACAAAATCATTACGACTTTAATGCAAACTTGTCGTGATTTAGGCATAGATACTGTTCGTTTTAACTTTCGTGGTGTGGGTCAAAGTGCGGGTAAATATGATGAAGGCAACGGCGAATTACAAGATTGTTTAGCGATTGTAAATTGGGTAAAACAACAGCAACCTACGCATACCATTTTATTAGCGGGTTTTTCATTTGGCGGTTGTATTGCCATACGCGCGGCAAGTGAAATCGCTCCTATAGGATTGATTACCATTGCACCACCTGTAAGCAGAATGAATGTTGCAGATGTGCCTTTTATTCATTGCCCTTGGATAATGATACAAGGCGAACAAGATGAAACTGTAGAACCTGAATCGGTTTATCAATTTGTTGCTAAGCGGCAGGAAAAAATTAATCTTATTCGTATGCCCTCTGCTGAACACTTTTTTCATGGTCAATTAACGGTGTTAAAAGAACAACTGACTAAGGCTGTGCTCAATTGTGATATACTCAATAGCGAAAACTCGCCCCCTTTATGAAAGGGGGCCGGCCGCAGGCCGGGGGGATTTTGCAAGCTTAAATGTTTACCTAAAGATCGCGAAATCCCCCCGCGCTAACGCGCGACCCCTCCCGCAACAAGTGCGGGACAAGCTTTAAAAAGGGGGTGATAATAAAATTAGGGGATAAATTTCATGCGCGCAATAAAACATTTTTTCATATTAGGAATAATCGGCGTTTTAGCATTCAATGCTTATGCCGCTTTGCCTACAGATACAGTAGCCCCCATATTAGAAAAAGCCATGCCTAGCGTTGTGAACATTGCCACTACGCGTGTGAACAGCGAACCTGTTTTAGAACCTCAACGTCAGCAAAACAATACTATCCCCACAGAAGCTAAGCGTTCAACCAATCTTGCTTCTGGCGTCATTGTCGATAGCGATAAAGGCTATATTCTAACGAACTTCCACGTCGTACAAGGCGCAGAAGAAGTCATGATCACTTTAAGTGATGGCCGAAATTTTCCTGCTAAATTTATTGGCGGTGATTCAGAATCCGACGTTGCTGTCGTACAAATTCAAGCTGAAAAATTACAAAGCATAAACTTAGGCGATTCCGACACCTTGCAAGTCGGTGATTTTGTTTTAGCCATAGGTAATCCCTTTGGTTTAAGTCAAAGCGTTTCTTCTGGGATTATCAGCGCCTTAGGACGTACTGATTTAGGCATAGAAGGCTATGAAGATTTCATCCAAACGGATGCTGCGATCAATATGGGTAATTCTGGTGGCGCATTGATTAATATCAAAGGCGAACTCATTGGCATTAACACAGCCATTTTATCTTCTGCGGGCGGCAATATGGGTATAGGTTTTGCAATTCCCATTAATATGGCACGCAATATTATGCAGCAATTGATTCAATTTGGTGAGGTACGCCGTGGCTTATTAGGCGTTGTCGCTCAATCGCTGACGCCTGATTTAGCCAGCGCTTTTCATTCTTCAAAAACCCATGGCGCGATTATTTCCCAAATAGTGGCAGAATCCCCAGCCGCAGATTCTGGTCTTAAAATCGGCGATGTAGTACTTTCAATTAATGACAAGCCTGTTAATAATGCTTCGGAACTACGTAATCAAATTGGCCTTGCGCCCATTGATTCAGTGATTACTTTGGGAGTTGAACGTTTAGGCAAAGCACAAACGATAAAAATTAAAATGACAGATCCCCGTACCCATTCCACGGTTTTGTCTCGCATTAACCCACATTTTGCTGGCATGGAGGTTGCACCGATTCATGATATTATTGCCGCACATGGAGAGATAAACGGTCTAAAATTAGTACAAGTCAATTATGGCAGTGCTGCATGGCGTGCAGGATTACGCACCGGAGATATTATTACTTCAGCTAATCATCAAAAGATAGCTTCGGTAAAAGATTTAGAAAGTGCTGCTTCAAAACAAACTGATTTATTGTTATTACGCGTACTGCGCGGGCCGAACGCCAGTTTTATGATTATTCGTTAGGATTTTAAAATATATGGAAAAGTTAAAAATAATTGGCGGCAAACCGCTCATCGGTAAAATTCGTGCCAGCGGCGCAAAAAATGCTGCGCTGCCTATTTTGGCGGCAAGTCTTTTGACAGAAGATCCATTGATCATTCAAAATGTGCCCCATTTAAAAGATGTGACTACAACAATTGAATTATTAGGTCGCATGGGCGGGCAAATATTGATAGATAGTAATCTCAATCTAGAAATCAACAATAGCGCTGTTACCGATTATTGCGCGCCCTATGAATTAGTGCGGACTATGCGCGCATCCATTTTGGTATTAGGCCCATTATTAGCGCGTTTTGGTATGGCAGATGTGTCATTACCCGGCGGTTGCGCCATTGGTCTTCGCCCTGTTAATTTACATATTGCGGCCATGGAAGCTTTAGGCGCAGAAATTACTATTGAAAATGGGTTTTTAAAGGCCCGTTGTCCTAAAGGTTATTTAACCGGAAATTCTTTTACTTTTGATGTGGTAAGTGTCACCGGTACTGAAAATTTAATGATGGCTGCAACATTGGCTAAAGGTACAACCGTCATTAAAAATGCAGCGTGTGAACCTGAAGTCACTGATCTTGCCGATTGTTTAAACAAAATGGGCGCACAAATTTCTGGTGCAGGCACAGCCACTATTGAAATTCAAGGTGTAGATCGCCTACACGGCGCAACCCATTCTACAATACCGGATAGAATTGAAACCGGTACTTATTTGGCCGCAGGTATTATTACTTCAGGTAAAGTATTGGTTAGAAATACTCGTCCTGATTTTTTAGATGCGGTATTACTTAAATTTAATGAAATGGGCGCGCTTGTTGAAACAGGCACAGATTGGATCAGTGTGGATATGCAAAACAAACGACCCAAAGCCGTTGATATTATGACCGGCCCACATCCAGAATTTCCAACTGATATGCAAGCACAATTTGCAGCCATTAATGCCATCGCTACTGGGCGCAGTATTATCACCGAAAATATTTTCGAAAATCGCTTTATGCATGTATTAGAAATGCAACGCATGGGCGCACACATGGAAATCGATAAAAATACTGTCACTTGCTTAGGCCAAGAAAAACTCTCCGGCGCACCCGTCATGGCAACTGATTTACGTGCATCTGCAAGTTTAGTCATCGCCGCCCTCGCGGCTCACGGTGAAACGATTGTCGATCGTATTTACCATATTGATCGTGGTTATGAACGTATTGAAGAAAAGTTGCAGCAGTTAGGGGCGAATATTCAGAGGATTTAAATGTAATTCACGCACAGCATTAACAACGTGACTCAGTTTTTTCTGACGCTCCGTTGCAAACCATGGTGCTGCAACTTTACCCCAACTTAAAGTTACCTCTGGCAGATTGAAGAAATTTAATAATGCTCTTATTAACTCTTCAAATGTACTTTTATGTTCAAGTAAAAATTCATCTGGCTTATTGATTTCATGAATCAACTGATAGGATATAAACTGAGGTGCGCGATCCCGGTCAATTCCATCAGAGAATATTCGCAAAAGTTTATATGTTTTTTCTAAATAAGCCGTAGCACACAAATCATCACCCCGCATTTTAATATCTTTAGCATATGTAATACACTCATGCAGCAAAGCATATATTTTACTATATTCAGGCACAGGACGAATAATCTTATTTCTAGTTTTATTTAGCCCCCATATATAACTTAAATTATTTAGAGCAATTGCAATATTTTTATTCGCTTCATACCACTTGATTTCTTTTTGCTTTAATTTTTCAGTTATTTTCTGATCAACATTAAATAAAACCTCGGCTTTCTTCCAATTATTTTCCTCACTTTTATGCTTCAATATCTCTTCGTTCAACTCTACTAGGCATGCATTTTCGCAAGGAAAATCTCTCATACTATTAAGGTGCAACTTTAATGAACCAGCCTGATCGGCAATCACGCTAAGCAAATTTTCGATACTAAATTTCTCATCTCCGGATGCTAATAGCGTTCGCATGGCATATTGATGAAAAGTATTTTTATTATCAAATTTTAAGTTAAAAGCCTTGGTGAATTTACTGTTTGCATTTTGATTATCATCAACCAAATCACATTCTTTAAACATTAATGATAAATCAGTCAATTTATTTTTTATTTGTTCTATATCAACGATGGGTTGTTTAAAAGTCGCATTATAAGCATTAAACTCTTTAACAATATTCTCTTTAAGTTTATTAACGCAGGACCTAAATGCGGGCACTTGCACTAAGGCTAATTTTAATTTTTTAAATCTAGCTTCAATATAGGTAGAAAAATTATTTTTTAATTCTTCATCAGTAATATGTAAACCTACAATATCTTTAATCATTTTCTTATCAAATAATAATGCTTTTAAAAAATATTGATAAACTGTTTTGGTAAATTCTGGACTCGCATTCAAATTATGTAAGATTTTATTATGATCTAAATCAAACCGGTTAATCCCTAAAACATGTTGTGGTTTAGCAATTAATAAATTTGGGAATAAATATAAATCAAGTGGATGAATATTAAATAAATTTCCACTGATGTACCTATTATTGTTAAATGAAGAACTGACCTCGCGTCCCTGGTAAAGTTTGGTAAAACCAATAAAATCATATTCAAAATCTAGCCGCACACCACGTTTTATATCTAAATTCCCAGTGTTAACATCCATGCCTTCGTTTAAATACAACATCGCAAAGCATTCAGCTAAATGCTGTTTATGTTTTGATAATCTTTGGGCATCATGGTTTGTAGATGAAGCAAAATCTTTATCAAACTTTGATAAAACCGCGACTGGATTATCTTCTATATCCATTTCTAAACGTGTCTTGAGCGCACCATTAATAGGTCCTAATGCACGATACAGTTCAGCAGCCGCCACTTCTATATAGGCATAGCTCGGCTCTCTATCATGTAGCATTCTCACCCAATTAGATTTAATAATATTATTTTTTATTTTATTGAAACGGTAGAATATATTTCGCTTAGGCCTTGCAGAATTCTGATTTTCTTTGCGAATGGGTGGATTAATCTTGTCAGCTGTTAAGCGTTCACTGCGCTTATTTTTGGATGCAATGGTATTGCTCATTTTTATTCTATTCCGCAGGGGCGCGTAGGTGTTTGAAACGTAGTCCGGTTGCAAATAAGGTGACTAAATAAGTTAGCCCACCTACTCCGACCAATAAACCGAGTCCTAAAACCCGTAACTTTGTATCCAATAATAACCATTCGCCAAAATAATTCATGATCCATATTAACACATATACCATTGCCGCATTCGCCATGATTAATTGGAGGATGTAATCTAACCAAGGGGTTTGAAAGCGAAAATCTGCATTTTTATAGAGTCTTGCGTATAACAGGCCTGCGTTTAATAGTGCTGAAAGCGTTGTCGACATGGCTAGACCAATATGGGCAAAATATTGCATCAGCACTGCGCTTAAGGCAACATTCGCAAATAAACAAATCACAGCAATGCGCACTGGGGCTTTGACATCTTGCCTGGCATAACAGGCGGCAGCTAAAATTTTAATAAAAATAAATATCGCTAACCCAAAACCAAAGGCCACTAATGCGCCTTGGGATTGTATGACATCAAAAGGCGTAAATTTGCCATATTGAAATAAAGTAGTTAATAAGGGTTTCGCTATGACAATGAGCGCAATGGATGCAGGTATGCCGATTAAGCATACGGCTTTTAAGGACCAATCGAGTACGCCATTAAAATTTTGTTTATCTTGTTTGGCATGTTGTTTGGATAAATGCGGTAAGACGACAGTGGCTAAAGCGATCCCAAATACGCCTAAAGGAAATTGCATTAAACGTTCTGCGTAATATAACCAAGACACACTGCCTGGGGTTAAAAATGATGCAAATATAGTGATGACTAATAAATTTACTTGCACAACAGAAGCTGCAAAAATAAGTGGCGCTATTAATTTTAATAATCGTTTGACTGCTGGATCTTTAAAAGCAATTTTTGCGCGCGGTAATAATTTTAAATGCCATAAAAAAGGTATTTGAATGGCAAGCTGCAAGATTCCGCCTAATAAAACGCCATAAGCCAGCGCATAGATCGGTTCATCTAAATAACCGCGTAACCACAGGGTTGCCCCTATCATCGCTAAATTCAATAAAATGGGTGTCAGCGCGGGAATAGCAAAGCGATTAAAGGTATTTAAAATTCCGCCACAAAATGCAGTTAAGGAAATAAAAAATAAATAAGGCGCAGTAATGTATAACATGTGTGTGGCTAAGGTAAAACGCTCACCACCGACATCAAAACCAGGGGCAAATATGCGTATCACTAAAGGCGATGCCGCCATCAGAAGACACATCACTAAAAAAACAATAACGCCAAGACTGCCTGCTACTTTATCAATAAAATGACGAATTTCATTGGGTTGGTGTTTGGTATGGTATTCAGACAGCAGGGGCACAAACGCTTGGGAAAATGCGCCTTCGGCAAACAGACTGCGCATAAAATTAGGAATTTTGAAAGCAATTAAAAAAGCATCATACGCAGCCCCTGCCCCAAAAAATGTTGCAACTAAAATATCGCGCACAAATCCCATGATGCGAGAAAGCAAGGTCATAAACCCAACAAGGGATGCTGATTTGGTCAATTGTTTGCTCATTTATATTTGAACCTTTATTTTTTTCGCCCCCTTAAGAAAGGGGGCCGCCTTCATAGGCGGGGGGATTTTGCAAACTATGGCGTACACATCGGAAGTTCACAAAATCCCCCCGGCCCACGGCCGGCCCCCTTTCATAAAGGGGGCGTACAATATCCTTTCACACAGTTTAACACCGCATCGCCATAACGTTTTAATTTTTCTTCGCCTATCCCATTGATTTGCAATAACCCCGCTTGTGTGTGTGGCTTATGAATACACACCTCAATCAAAGTCCTATCATGAAAAATCACAAACGGCGGCAAGCCTGCTTTAGTCGCTATGGCTTTACGCACTGCTGACAATTGTGCAAACAAGTCTTTATCATAATCCACATGCTGAACTTTCGCTTTTTTATCGGTATGTTTTTTCTGCCGGAAGAACACAGTCTGTTTATCTTTTAAAATTTTCCGACTATGAGGAGTTAATTGCAATAAGGGATACTCACCTTGTGAAATCTGCAAAAATCCCTGCTGGATTAAACTTAACACATAATGCTGCAATTCTTTTTGCCCATGGGGAGCCATGATGCCATAAGTCGATAACGTCTCATGCCCACGGCCCAAAATATTTTTATTTTTTGAACCCCGCAACACATCGATGACATAATTCATCCCAAACCGTTCTTTTAATCGATATACACACGATAATATTTTTTGAGCAATGATCGTGCCTTCGATCACTTTAGTTTCAGACAAACAATTATCACAAGCATCGCAGCGATCATGAATATACTTTTCCGCAAAATGCCCTAATAAATCAATTCTTCGACAATGCAAAGAAGAACAAAAACCAAACATTTGTTCAGCCATTTTTTCTTGATGATCGATAATCTCTGCTTCAGTATGCGTTTTTGCTAAATGTTTTTGTAATAATAAATCTTGGTAATGGTATAACATCGTACATTCAGATGCTAAACCATCGCGCCCTGCCCGACCCATTTCTTGATAATATTGCTCTACGCTTTTAGGCATATTGGCATGGATCACAAAACGAATATTAGATTTATTTACACCCATACCAAACGCAACGGTTGCCACTATAATTAAGGCATCGTCATTCATAAAAGCACGCTGCGCTTTAAACCGTTCTTTTTCAGATAAGCCTGCATGATACTTTGCAACACGCAGGCCCTTTGCTAATAAAAAATCATGTAACTCATCAACGCCTTTACGCGTGCCTGCATAAATAATACCCGAGTGTTCTGCATGAGGCTCCAAGTACGCGAGTATTTGTTTTTGCAAATGATCCCGTTCAATGATGCGAATAATTAAATTAGGTCTATCGAAACTACTTTGAACTTTATGCGGATTTTTTAATAATAATTGTTCACAAATATCAACATTCACCGTTTGCGTCGCAGTTGCGGTAAAAGCGGCGATGGCTTTATTGGGGAATTGCTGTTTTAATAAATTCAAGGATCGATATTCAGGCCGAAAATCATGTCCCCACTGTGAGATACAATGCGCTTCATCGATAATAAAAAAACTGATATTGGCTTTTTTTAAGCAAGATAAAAATCGTGCTTGCACTAAACGCTCTGGGGCAATATAAATTAATTGATATTGATTTAAATCGGCTAAGACTTCATCGATTAAATAAGGCGCAACACTGCTATTAATAAACGCAGCGCGAATGCCTTGTTGGTTTAAATAATCGACTTGATCTTGCATCAAAGCGATTAAAGGTGAAATGACGATGGCCACGCCATCTAATAAAATTGCGGGTAATTGAAAACATAAGGATTTTCCAGCGCCTGTCGGTAATACTGCAAAAACATCTTGATTTTGCAGTATGCAGTCGATGATTTCTTCCTGATAGGGTCGAAAAGCATCAAAGCCAAAATAGCGTTGTAATGCGGCTAATTTGTTCATGATTTACACCTGGATTGCTTCGCCTTCTTCGCGCAATGCCGGGGTTGTCGCTGGCGTCTTAGATAAGAGCGCCAATAAATCTATCATAAATTCAGCTATCGCTTGTGTCATTAAAATAAAATCGACATCAAATTGTTGTTGCTGTGTTTGTGCGTCCCCTGCATCGCTTGATTGTAATTTATCTTGAAAATCTAAACCTCTAATCATAAATTCACTATTGATATTAAAGCTTACCCGATCTTGCCAAGTCAATGCTAATTGCTTTACTTGACAACCATCGGTCAATAAAGACTGAATCGGTGTTGCTGATAAATTCTGTTGTTGACAACGAATGGTGCGACTTTGCTGACTTGGATCTTGTAATACACAGGCTTTTTCAATAGAAAAACTTTGCGGATAGGAATGATTTTGCAACCAATCGGTCAATACAAAACTTAAGTCTTTTAATTCTGGCATGATGAGTTGATGATCGGGTAATACTTTTTTCCAGCAATTTAAAAAATAACCAATTTCTTTGGGATGCGCAGCATTTAAAATTAAACAATTACGTTTGGTATCAACATAAGCATAAATTTGTTTTAACCGACTAAAAGCACGTGGCAAAAGCGTCGAAATAATATCGGATTGCAGCGCTTGTTTTTCTTTATAAGGCACTTTACGGCTTTGAGTCTGCTCGATGATTTTAATACGCTCTTGCAAAGCTTGTCGCACCACGGTTGAGGGCAGAATTTTTTCTTCAACTTGTAAACACAGCATCATATAACCATTGGCGGCATGCACAAGCGACTCTTCAAGTGGTGGAATAAAACCCATACCCACTGGCAATGAAGGTAAACACGGCTCAAAGCTTAAACCTTCAAGCGCTTCGCTCAAATAATCTGTTTGATAAGGTAAACCGGTTTTAAGATGGAAATATTGTATTTGTTTGAACCACATAAACGCTCCCTGTTAAAGGGAGGATTATACAGTATTGCGTCCTAGATTAAAGCACCCCGCATGAGTTTACCCATGCGGGGATTATGCTTACCAACCTTTTTGGCCAAATTCTTTGTTGCCTTTAGATGGCTTGCCTTTAGAAGGCTGATTTAAAGGTTGATTGTTCCCACCTAGATGTTGAGCTTGTACACTTCTTGTAGGTTCATTGTTTAAAGGATTTCTACCTAAAGGTAGTTTTTGAGTTTTATTTTTATTTGACATGATATTTTCCTCTTTGTTGTTTTTCTTCACACTCTATTATTTTAGTTTAGCTTCTTAGTATGTCCAATAGGTCAAAGGAGATAGGCCAAGAATATTTTCTCTGCAATACAACCCATTGAAAACATAGATTTTTTATTAAATAAGCTGTTGGACTTATTATATATAGATGTTATCCTTATGACATGAGTAACGAAACTACCAATAGTATACAAACGCAAATTGTAATAAATGCATACGATGAAATGTTGTATGGGTCGAGCGGCCTGCAAACACGTATAGATGCCTTTAAAGCACAATATCCCATGTGGCAAGACGGTGGCTATACCCAAGAGTTGATTGAAAACTTAACTGCATTTGCTAGTGCTTTAGATGAATTCCTACAAGCCGTAGATGGCCGCGTAAAAACCTGTGAAATCATGCAGGCTAAAGAAGACAAAACAAATAAAAAACAACTAGAAACTACTGAAACACTCACACCCGTTTTGCCAGTGCTCGAAAAATTAGAAAAATTACAAGCCGCCATGAGTAAACTGGTTTATTCATCAAAAGTGGTCGACATCGTTAAAAAAAATGCTTCTCATCTTATCGTCTATAACCAAGCGCGTAAATTAATTGATGATTTTGTAACCCCACTTTTTGAGAATGATACCATTTTCGGCTTAGTGCGTGCGCTGGTATTAAAGCGCCCCACGTTAGAACTGTTATATAGCAAGCTCGGCAGCATGGGTAGTAACCTTGGACCACTTTCAGGTGTAGTTGCTGGAATAGATGGAACGGTGATCGCTGCCTGTTTATCAGGGCTTAAAAAATGTCATCTGGAAGGCATCAAAAATTATACCTACATAGAAACTCTTTTTAAGGTCATGTTGCAACAACTCATGACGCCGTCTGCAAGAGATCAAATAGATGCAGATATTCCTGAGGATCACAATCAATCAATTAAAGATATGAAGATGGAACTTGATCTTGGTATCACTATAGATCCATCAAAAGAAATTGAAAATAAAGATATTGATCCTAACATACCACTGACTACAGAGACCATAAACGATGAAACAGACCAAGAAGCTAAAAAAAATAGTCTTAGGATGGCCATCACTTGGGTAGCTGATAAAAAATGGAATTTTGTAAATATTTATACCCAAGCACAACAAGAAAAAATACAACAACACATTTTATTATTTAGAAAATGCATTGACAAAATTCCAGAGGCGACTTCTTTAAATCCTGTTTGGACCGAATTAAGAAAAACACTTGCGCGTATGCCAAGAAATATCCGTCACTATTTACAAAATGAACTTTATGAAAGTGCTAAATTAGAAGGTCTGACTCCACCCAAATGGGTAAACCCGCTCAAAAATAGAAAAAGTAAATCTGATAAATTTTCAAAAACAGAACCACTGATTATTCATTTTGCAGGAACAGGTGTCAGCTCAACGATTAACACTGACACCATAGGGAATTTGCTGGCTGAATATAATAATTTTTTTATTGAAGGCGGAAGTGATGACGAGTATTGGGGCAGCGATGGCGAGAAAAAGCTTAATAAAATTCTAGAAAATCTTGTTACCTTAAAAGAGAAGAATCAATTACCCTCAAAACTTATCCTCACCGGTTTTAGTCGTGGAGCAGCTGCTCAAATTGAATTAGCAAATAAGATCCATAAAAAGTTTAACGTCAATCAACCCAAAGAGAACTGGATAACCATCGAGATGTTTTTGATTGATCCCGCTTATGGTACATTTGATTTCAGTACTGCATCCACACAAACTAAACATATTCCTGCTTGTGTCGATACACTTAATATTTTATATGCTGATGATCCTGCGCCAGAAACCGACGAGGTCATGGACGCACTCATTGCTAGAAATACTACCCAACGAAAACACTATGAGCTTATTTCTGAAGATCCCAGTGCCACCACTATCAAAACTTTAACTTTACAGGGTAAACATAAAGAATTGGGCTTGACTCGCGCAGGTAAAGCGGAAGAAATCGCTTGTTTTGTTGATGAGCTTGGTCGGGAGTTTCTTGATAACAGCGGTTGTATGCCCGCACCATTTTCAAAAAGTGATCCTGTTTCGGTTTCAGTTGAATCCCCTGCTTTTGATGGGGAGTATTTGAATGAGAACATCATCTCTGCGCAACAAAATTTATCTGTGGGATACAGTTCCAGTGATACCTTACGCTTTATTAATGGTTCCCTTACAAATAATAAAAGCGCTGAATTTTCTAGAAAGATGGGGCAATTGGCAAATCCTGTTATCGAAAATCATACCGCTGAAAATCAGTATTATGAAACTCTGCTCAACAAGATTAGTCATGACATTACTCATGGCCATTTTGTATCAGATACCATGTCTAAAATGTATAAAAAAATTGAGCAATATAATACTTCTCTAAAGACTGAACACCCTCAAGATCCAAAACAAGTTTTTCTAACTATTAAAGAGGATGCAGAAACAGCCATTGATACTTGGTCGCCTAGCAGAAAAGTAGAAGTGCAGCATTTTTATGAGAATATTGCCAAAACGGTTGAGCCTGATTTTTCTGCCATTGCGATCAGAGAATCCAATACTGCAAAGCAGAAAGATAAAGAACAAACTCTTTTAACCATCATAAAAGAAGAGCTAAAAGCTGAAATATCAAAAGCTAAAGAACAACAAAAATATGAAGCCTCTTTTATAGGTTTTGCCGTTAAAAAAACATCTGCCCTGTTCGGTAAAACTGAAAGTGTATCACCAAAGGAAATGATAGCATCCTGTGAAAAAATTATCACAAAGATAACAGAGCTACAAGAAAATGCAGTTATCAATCCGCTGAAGGAACTTAATACTTTCTTAGAAAAAGAGAATAAACAGATCACACCCAAAATAGCGGAAGGCATAAAGAATGTGATCGTATGGTTTCAACAAGAAGAAAGGAAAACCACCCCAGAACAAGAGGGGCAGCGATCTGCAAGATTTGATCACATAGCGGATACCGTAGTTAACACAGTCAAAGAATACGAACAATATAGCCAAGACTCATTTTTATCTCGCAATAGTGACAATCTCAAAACACCTGCGAAAGTTGAAGCGTTTGTAACAATACTTAAAAATAATACACATTTTTCTGCAGCTGAAAAACTAGAAATACTAAAAAAATATATTGGTGACTCCTTGCACGATGCAACGCAACGACATGAAAGTGGCTCAGTGCATCAAGTTTCAACAAGCACTTTACGCGGATATCAAATTTTTAAAAAAACAAAGAGTCATCTAGTAACCCTATTACAACGTGCACAAAACCAAATGGCTGTAATGAATAGCGATGCCTTAATTCCTCCTATGGATACAGATCCTATTGCGAGTCAAGAAAGACAAGATCGTTACCGCGCTTATTGGCCAGATAAGAAGGTTGTCAAAATCAATGCCTCCAACAAAGGGGGTAATTGATGCCTATAAAACTACCGGAAACTAATCAATCATTTTTAAATCTAATTAGATTCACAAATAATGTCACCTATTTCCCAGGTGATATAGATCTTCTATACCTAAAAGAAACCATGGATGAATTGGCAAAGCAATTGCCAGAAAATATAAATTTAAAAGCATTAAATCTCAGTGGATCGCCTGTAACTTATAGTGCTCCTACAGGCGATATGAAATATAGGGATGTAAAGCTTATCCCTCATATACCTCTTGAGAATATTATTTTAATAGCCAACGCACTTACAACTAATCATACCTTACTGAGATTAACTTTAAAAAATAATCTTATTACCGATCATGCAGCAACAGCATTTTCCAAGGCCATTAAGGAAAATAAATCTTTAGAATTTCTAGACCTAAGCAACAATAAAATGACCGATAACGGTGCCTTAATTTTACTTAATGCTTTAAAATATAACCCGGACTTGAAAATTAATTTAGAAAATAATCTCCTCTCAAACGATATGCTTGAATATATCGAGAAGGAATATAAAGGCCGCGTCATTTGCGATGCGCCAGAACAACAAGTCAATTTAATTAATGTTAGTGCTGATGAAGATGACTCATTTGAAAAAAGAAGAGTTATCAATAAAGAAGAGCCCATTATTCCCGTGTCAGTCACCCAGACTTTAAACCAATTGTGGGAATATAGTACTTGGCTAGTCACAACAATCCGTCAATATGTATTACCTGATAATCAAAACTCAACCATCACCAATAGTCCGGTTTTGTCACACAGAAATATAAAACCTGTGATCCCCGATGGTAATCATAATAAAAATAATCATAAACCCGCTTCTCTTGGGTAAGTAGGATTTATCAATCAAAGTCAGCAGTTTATAATTTACTTGTAGGCTGATGCTGCTGTTTAAGATTATATAGATTCCCTGGAGCTACATTAAACATGAAATTTTCATGTATTTTCATGAATAAATAGTTGTCATGAATAAAAAAATCATGCCCTGCATGGGTAAGCATTATTCTAGCTGAAGCTGAATGTTTAAAATCTATTTCTAATTGATCTAAATGCTCGATATTAAGATTCTCATCTTTAGCACCCGCTACAATACAAACAGGAAGAGAAGTATCTTTAACGAAATTTTCACCATCGATAATTGTTTGCTGATAAGATTCATCATTATATTCTGTGAGCTTATTGAATAAATACTGTCTCACTAAATAAATGGTGGTTTTTTCTGAATATTATCTTTATCTGTATCCAAATAGCTGATTTTGATCATTTGACCAGATTTGCGTAATAATGTAGATAAATTTTTATCTGACAAATGAATAATGGTGTAGTATTTCATAGAGTCTATTCTAATAAAAATATTTCTATTATGTCAATAGCATATGCAAGCACTGGGTTCACAATTTAGCAGTATTCCTAAACGTTGTTTCTGGAACTGTAGGTTGAACAGTTGCATTGAAGAAACAATAATGAGATAACCAATCAAATACCGGGGACATATCACCGACAACAAGCTCTGTAAGTTTCTTAAAAACATTAGGACCATTTACACTATTTACAAAGGACGCGATGCAATCGCCACCGTCTAGATCAATTGCTGCAAATGCATAAGAACCTGGATTAGTTCCCCAGTGGAACGCAATTTTTCTCCCCTGATGCTCAAATAATCCGATTCCAAGGCCCCATTTAATTTTGTTAACATGATCAACAGATAGCTTAGAAAAATTTTCGGGGTTTAATGCAGTATGCGCTTTAAATAAATTTTCAGATAAAAATTCGTCAGATACACAGTGTCTTAAAAAAACAATATAATCGCTTCCTGTAGTCAATAGCGATCCTGCAGGTATTGCAGGTAAATTTGCAGGAGGTAACGTCTCGGGTTGTCCATAGCCATCATGACCACGCGCAACGATGCTAGAGGATTGTAAAAACGTTGAATGATGCATTCCAATGGCTTGAAAAAATTCCTGGGAGATAGTCTCCCATTCTTTGCCAATTTTTTTTTCGATGGCCTCTTTTAAAAAATCAAAGGCAATTCCAGAATAAGTAAATCCAGCCCCTGGTTCTGCAATAAAGTTTATGTTTGCATCACCGCAGTAATTGGGCACACCAGAACATTGGGCTAAAACCATTCGTGTAGTTAATTTTTTATAATAGGGATTTTTTCTAATTTCAGCTGTACCATAATCAGATATTTCGCAAAGTGGTTGATCTAGATCCCAACACTTTTGTTTAAATAGATTTAATACAATTGCAGCTGATACGGGTTTACTCAAAGAAGCCGCCTGGAATAATGTTGTGGTGTCTACCGAATGTGGTTTTGAAGTATCTATTACTCCTGCTGCGATTGATTTCACTATGCCTTGTCGGCACCACGAAATAGATATTCCTGGGATGTGCGCATATTTAATCATTTGCTGTAAAGCTGAAAAGGTATAAGACTTCATAGCTTGAAAGATAGCACACTTCCAAGCTGACCTATAATTAAGGTTATATTCTTAAATTTTTATTTTGAGCATAAATAGCATTATCGCGCCCTAACACGCCTGACAAATTATTTTTAAAGCCTGCAAAACCCAGTTTAGCATCCCATTGCAAGGTAGAAAGATTATATTGAACCGGGCTATTAGGTGGGCTTATTGAAATTTCTGGCGAAATATTTTCTTTATTTTCTCGCATCTGCGAAAACTTTTGTGAAAGTCGTTTGGACAATGCTTTTGCAGCAATTTCCGGCGATTGATAACTAATAATACCCCCTTGAGGATAAAGGTAGCCACATTTTGCTCGCGTATGATACACCATTTCATCTGTTTGATTAACATCAATAATCACAGCCGGTTTTTTTTGCTTTAGGGCTAAAATAATTTCTAATTCAGTAATTAAATTAAATGGTGCGATGTATACAAATGCATCAGCCACCTCGGCCAATGCCGGCGCTTCTTCACCCCAGTTGATACCAAAACAATCTTTGGCATGCACACTTTGATGGCATACTGTTTGTCCACATTCAGGAACGATCATATACCGAGGAATGCGAACGTTTTCAAACTGCTGTGATATATCATGCGGTGCACGGGTAGAAGGATATGCAGAGGGTATATCAGTTCCTTTATATCCATCTGTCAATACAGCAAATTTTCCTGAAAAATTTTCAATTAATGCTGTAAATAATTCATGTGTGGTTTTGATAAGATCTGTAGGTGAAAGCGTGTGCCTTACGCCGCCGCCAAAAAAAATAATTGCTTTTTGTTGTTCAGGTAAATTTTGAAAATGTGACATCACCTTCGGCGCGACTGTTAATGCATCAACCTTTTGTGTGGTTAAATCACGCATAACCCTTGACTTAATTATACCGAATTGGTTATCTAGAGTGATTTGTGCTATTTGATATTCCCCAGCGAGGGTAATTTGTAACGTGCGATCAGAAATTTTAGAAAATTTTAAAGTAACACTTTCATGTTGCTGTAAACGCTTAAAATTATTTTCAGTGGGATAATGCAAATAATGAATGGCTATATTAATAAAATCTTTTTCTTTTGGGGTCAACACACGACCCAAATCACGTTCTATTCCTTGAAACATTTACAACCTACCTGTACTACTTAGATTCACAAAAATATTAAAGAATTATTATTAAATTAATTTATACTATTTATTTTTTTTATTTATTATCATGCGCAAAAGTTACTTTGTCAAGAAACTAAATATATTATGTGAAGCTGAGTATCGAGAGTGAGCAGGTAAATTAATGCGTGTTGGGATCGATACCCTCGACCAACGTTTTTATTATAACGGATCATTAGGTTTAGAAAATGATTGACTGAGCCTGACCCCAGTTCAGTTTCTGAAGCTATACTGTTAAACAATCATTTAAGGAAAAGATAATGCACGGAAATAACAGATTCTTCATAAAAATATTAAATAGCATTTTACTTTACTGCATCGTGATGAATCCGGTATTAGCAGGTTTTGATCCTATGTTCGCTGTGCGTATTTCTGAAAACTGGCTCCAAAGCCAAGATAATCAAACCATTGAGATCGCAAGTGATACCTTTGATGAATTTATTCCTGATAACAACAACAATCAAATAGGTTGGGGTGTTTTTGCAGGCGTTAATTATGATTTTAAAAAACATTGGTCGCTGCAAATGGGACTTGGGTTTGATGCTGTTAACTTTGATGATTTGAGCGGTAATGTTTGGGGTAATGCCGACCCTAATTTTGATGGCATTGACTATCAATATGAATTAGAACATCAGCGTTTAGCAGCTGAATTTAAATTTCTAAGAGAATTCGATGATTGGTATCCTTATGTGACTGCAAGTTTAGGTGTTGCTTGGAATGAAACTGAAAATTACCAGGAAACAAGTTCAACGCCAGGCGAATTAACTCGGGAACATTTATTTAATGGTACGACACAAACCGATTTCGTTTATAGCATTGGTGCAGGTATAGAGCGTGAGATTATAGATGATTTGCGCATTGGCATAGGTTATTTATTTACCGATGCTGGAGATTCAGTATTGACCGCGCAAAACACGGGGCAGGATTGGAAACAAGAAGTACAATTACAAGAAGTATTATTACAACTCAGTTATATTTTATAACGACTATATTGCGGAGATTCAAATGAAGCATTTATCTAAACTTTATCTTGCAAGTTTATTTTTGTTCAGCACTCAAGCATGGTCTGCTGATGCTTGGTTTATTATTAAAACTGATACACCAGAATTAACAATGAATCAATCTATGCCCTCTACCCCACTTTTATTTAGTTTTAATATTACCAATAATATCGGCCAAGACAGCGGCTTAATTACTATCAGTGATCTTCCTAAAGGTGTTACCTTAAATAATATTACAGGCACGGGTATGTGTGTTGTGCAAAGCTATGATCCATCAAAAAATAAAATTACTATCAGTAATTTGCATGATGGGCAAACTTGTGAAATAAATTTAATGGTAGCTGACCAATCACTTTTAGGTTCTACTCATGTTGTTGTTGATCCTAAAGTTTGTGCAAAAGACAATACGCGTTGCTCTAAACCGGTGAATGCAGATGATAGAATCAACATTTATGTTATCAACGATTTTCAAAAAATTGTATTCATTACTTTTGAAAATGAAAATGCAACAGCAGCACTTTCATATTCGATGTTTGCAACCATTGCAGAACAAGGCGCATATTTTGATAACTTTCACGCGGTTACAAGACCCTCGCAACCGAATTATTTAAGCATGATAGCAGGAGATAGTTTTGGTGTTACAAGTAATTCACCTATTAATTTAAACTATACAACCTTAGTAGATTTATTAGAAGACAGTCACCGCACCTGGAAAACCTACGCTGAAGATTATCCTACTGACATGAGTCTTCCTGAGTGGAATGCAAATGGTTGCTACATGGGAGAAGCATATCCTAGTGATACAAAACTCTATCGACGCAAACATAATCCATTTATTAGCTTTACTACAATAACTAATGATGCAGCTCGATGTGCCAATATTGTTAATGCACAAAGTAATTTTGAGAGTGACCTTGAGTCTGGAAATTTACCCGATTACTCATTTTTTATTCCCAACATTCCACACAGTGGACATGATGATATGAATATCGCCAACCAATGGTTAGAGGAATATATGTACCCTCTTATGCAAAATGCTAATGTTGATACACAAAACATATTATTTGTTTTATGGTTTGATGAAAGCAACCCCAATGGCACGCCTGAAGAAATCGCTGATAATTTGATTTATACTGTTTTTTATGGACCTATGGTCAAGAAAACTACCATTCACGATAACTATAATTTTTATAATATGCTGCGCACACTCGAAGACATCTGGCAACTCGGTACTTTAAATCGTAATGATGCCACAGCAAGCCCAATTACTCCGGTTGTATGGGTAAGATGACTCGTAACCCACTATAATGATTAAAAATAGTGGGTTTGAAAATTTATTTTTAAAATATATAGAGTTCTAATTAAATCAATGACTTACCGTCATTTCTCCACTAAAAAAACCGTGTAATATCGCATCAATACGCCATAAACCGTGGTGTATTGGTAAAATTTTGGGGCAGTATAACAATATTACCCTGATGGCAAGACCCCAGTACGTTTTGGGACAGTTTAACTATTGGCATAAGATTCAATCAGATCAATTAGATCAGTTGCCTTGTGTCAAAAGGGCATTTATAATATAGACAACACGGCCTGCTCCTCTACATTGAAAAATGCACGGGTGGGTTTTCTTTTATGAGCAGTCTATGTCATCCTACAACAAACCTCATCTTAGCTTTAAGCAACAACTAGACTTATTAAAGTCACGAGGGCTAGAAATAACCGATGACGTTGCAGCATTAGCATATTTGTCTCGTGTAGGTTATTACCGTTTAAGTGGCTATTGGTACCCCTGCCGAAAACCAATTCCTTCATCAGCAGGTCAATATAGAGCCCAACGTTCTGATGAATTTATGCCTGGCGCTAGATTTGAAGATGGAGTAGCTTTATACGTTTTTGACAAAAAATTACGGCTATTAGCATTAGATGCAATTGAACGATTAGAAATTGCTTTTAGAGTAGACATTGCTTATTTACTTGGGAAACAGGATCCATTCGCCTATATAAAACCCTCACTATTACACGGTAATTTTACTAAAAAAATAAATTCAAAAACAGGCAAAACTAGGCATCAAGAATGGTTGAATAAACATGAGCAATTAATCAAACGATCAAAAGAAGATTTTACAACACATTATAAAATAAAATATGGTTTACCCTTGCCAATTTGGATTGCCGTTGAATTATGGGATTTTGGTCTTTTAGCTACATTCTATCAAGGCATGACAGTAAAAGATAAAACCGAAATTGCTGCAAAATATAATATTTCTGATTGGCAAGTAATGGAAAGCTGGCTTCGTTGTTTAAATTATGCACGTAATGTAGTGGCCCATCACGGCCGACTATGGAACAGAAATTTAATTGATCAACCCAAGCTTGCAAAACAAGGAGCCATGATAAACTTTGATTCTTTTATTGGTAACGCTCAAATAACATCCAGGATTTATATTGTATTTTGCATCTTAGCGCATTTTATGCAGCATCTTTGTCCGCGTTCTTCTTGGCAACAGCGCGTGACTGATTTAATACGTTCTTTTCCTGCCACAGCACATATGAGTGTTAAAGATATGGGGTTCCCAGAAGATTGGGAGCAACAACTTTTTTGGGTAAACCCGTTACCCAAAAAAGGCGATGGTTTATTAAGCGAAGCACTAGAAGACGTTAAATCTAATAATGTTGAAACTATAACCCTGGCTGAATTTAATTAATCAGCGGTTATATGATTCCATATCATTTTTCCTATAAAAATATTAGGCCTATGATTGAAGAGTTTTTTAGTTCTTAATTTTATGGGTCGTGTTGGGATCGAACCAACGACCAGCGGATTAAGAGTCCGACGCTCTACCAGCTGAGCTAACGACCCGAAGATTGATTATAGCAAATCAAGTTATTATCACTAAACTAAATTTGAAATAATAGCAATCACTGATAAGCTTTAGTTATGAATACACAATCGCCCTGGAAAGCACAGTTTAATAAACAATCTATTTATCCTACTTTGAATCAAGAAATATCTGTTGATATTGCCATTATTGGCGGTGGAATCACAGGTATCACGGCCGCACAACATTTAATTCAAAATGGCAAAAAAGTAGCCATTATAGAAGCGCTTTCTATTGGCGAAGGCACGACTGGTGATTCAACAGGCAATCTTTATATTCCTGTTCAGCCTTATTATCAAAATATTCTTAAAAAATTTGATAATGCAACTGTGAATACCATTCTTTCTTCTAGACAGTTTGCGATAGATTATATTGAAAAAATTGCAGCGCAAGAAAATATTAACTGTCATTTTGCACGCAGACCTTGGTTTTTGTATACCAATAATCCCGAGCAAATTAAATTCTTAGAAACTGAAGTGGAATTGATGAAAAAAAATGGTGTTGCCATTGATTTAACTACTTCTTTGCCGCTTAATTTAGAATTTAAAAGTGCTGCGCTGTTAGACAATCAAGCGCGATTTAATCCGTTAATTTACGTCACCGAGCTTGCTGCAAGGTTAGCTACAAAAGGTTGCTTAATTTATGAAAATAGTCGGGTAATTCAAAGTGAAGAAACTAATAATGGCGTCATTTTTCACACCGCACAAGGTAAAGTTTTTGCCAAGCATGGCATTATCGCAACCCACACACCCATAGGTGTAAACTTTAAGCAAATGTGTTTAGCCGCCTATAGAAGTTATGGTGTCGCCGCACATTTAGAAGACAATATTTATCCAGAAGGTAATTTTTGGGATTTAAATCAGCCGCATCATGCGATTTGTACACATAGCGATAATGGTAAAGCATTGAATCTAATCATCGTATCAGGCAATCACCACAAAACCGGTCAAAGACAGCCGCATCATGCTTATTATCAAGATCTTGAAAATTTCTTAAGTGAAAAATTTAAAATTTCTAAATTTGTTTATCACTGGTCTGCGCAGCATTATCATTCAGCCGATGATGTGCCCTATATTGGTTTGGCGGATGGTGCAAAACACACTTATATCGCCACAGGCTATTTTGCAGATGGTTTGATTTATGGTACTTTGGCTGGAATCATTATTGGCAATGCCATTTTAAATAATAATAAAATAGGCGATTGGCAAAAAAAATATGATGCTACCCGTTTTACGCCTATAGCTTCATGGTCTTTTTTTGTTAAAGATAATATCAATGTATTGATGCAATATCTTAAAGATTTACCCACTTTTAAAACAACTCCATATGAGGATATTAAAATTGGCAAAGGTAAAGTGCTTGAAATTAACCATGAAAAATGTGCAATTTCACGTGATGCAAACAATCAACTTCATATCGTATCCGCGGTGTGCTCGCATATGAAAGGCATTGTCAATTGGAATGATGAAGAAAAAACTTGGGATTGCCCTTGTCATGGCAGTCGATTTACTAAAGAAGGAAAAGTGATCGAAGGTCCAGCGCAATTTGATTTAGAAAAGAAATAGGTCGAAAAATGTTAATATTCATCATCAGTATTTTTATACTAGTCGCTTTAGGTGGTATTTATTTAATTTCATTTATTTTAAGAAATAAAAATACACCCAAAGGCATTGCAATTATTCACGGCTGTGGTGCGATACTCGGTGCTGTATTATTAATTATTTATTGTATATTTTATAAAAACGCACCGATATTATCTTTAATCATATTCATCATAGCGGCCTGCGCAGGTATCATTTTATTACATAAAGATTTGAGTAATACCATTAGCCCTAAAAAACTTGCTATTTTTCATGGTGTAATTGCAATTTTAGCTTTGACCAGCTTGATTATTTTTGCATATTCTTCATAAAATATTCAACGGAAGCTGGAGCTAATACTAAGCCATTTCTAAAATGACCTGCGTTAATGTATAAGTTTTCATAAGATGCAACTTTGCCTATGGCTGGGATGCCTTCTGGATTATAGGGACGTAAACCTGACCATTGAGCAATGACTTCGCAATCTTTTAGTTTGGGTAAAATATTGATTGCGGATTCATATAATTCATTGAATCCTGCTTGTGTGGGGATTTGATTAAATCCTGCTTGATATTCCATAGTACTGCCCGCTAAGATAAGTCCGTCTTTGCGAGGGATAACATAATGGTTGTGATATAAAATAATTTTTTCTAATAAATTTTTTTTCGCTGCGAATAATAACATTTGGCCTTTGACGGGGGTAATGTTTAACGGTGTGAAAAGCTCACCACTCCAGGCCCCTGCCGTGATAATTATTTTATCGGCTTGAAATGTTTGTTGTGCTGTTTTTACGTTTTTAATCACATTATTTTTTTCGTTTAACTTTAAAACTTTTTGATGTTCTAATAATTTTACTTTTGTTTGTTTTAAACTTGCAACCAATGCTTTTAATAATCTTGGATTGCGCACTTGCATCACTTGTGGCATCCATAGGTCGTTGTCTATTTTATCTATTTGCATTTGATGCTGTTTTGCCCATTGCATGGCGGGGATGGTTTCTTGGGCGTCCATCATTAATAAACCACTGCGTAATAATTCTATGTCGATACCCGTTTCATTGAATAGTTCTTCTGCTAATTGGGGATAAATATATTGAGATGCTTTTGCAAGCTCGGTGATAAAATCCGGATAACGCCACGGGTAAAGCGGAGAAATAATGCCACCACCTGCCCAAGAAGCTTCTTGACCGCATGTGTTTGCTTCGAGTAAAGTGACTTCAGCACCGCGTTTTTGTAAGGCGCGCGCGGTTAATAATCCGATAATACCGCCACCAATAATAAGAAAATCTGACATGGAGAGATTATACCATTATGCAGGATGGATTTACATTTTTAGAGCTTATTCTAGTGCTACTTTTAATCGCGATGCTCGCCCTATTTGCCGTGCCACAATATCATGATTTTTTAGATCGCCATCAAGCGCAAACAGAGGTCGAGCAGATAGTGCGAACATTCACCTTGGCAAGACAACAAGCCTTATTACGACGTGAAAATATGACCTTATCGCCTAGTGACACTTGGTCTTTAGGCTTATTATTACAAGATGAAAATGAACATATAATTTCATCCATTTTTTTTCAACATCATGCCCATATTTTTTTAAAAACATTTCCTTTGGGGAGTGAGCATCTTATCCAATTTTCTGCAAATGGCATGACGAAAACTCAAAATGGCAGTTTTTATTATTGTCCTAAAAATTTAAATTTTGCAAAACGTATCGTATTTAATCAAGCGGGACGGGTGTATGTGACAGCTGATGAGGCAGCGCAGATGTGTATGTCAACTCCTCTGGAATAATTCTAAAACCACTAAAGGGTTTAATCACATCCCAATGTTTACAACTAGGGCATAACCAATATAAGGCTTGTGCAGAAAAACCACAATTTTCACAATAATAGGCGGCTTCTTTACCCAGTAATTGCCGCACTACATCGCGTAATAAAGATAAATGTGCTGCTTCTTCTCCGACACTGTCTTTATATCGAAATTCAATTAGCGCATATATCGCATGCACTGAAGGGCGTTTTTCTAATTGTTCTGCAATAATATGAATATCATTTGGATCACTAATATATTGCGAAAGCTCACTGGAAAATGTTGCGCATATCACCGCGCCTAATTCTTCTTCCAAACATTTATGCAAAAAATCGTGAAACTGTTGCTCTTGACCACAGGCCTCATAACATTGTGCTAATGGCAATAAAATTTCTGAAGTGAATTCTGGGTTTCTTGATTTAACGCGCTGATAATGTGAAATCGCTAATTTATAATCTCTTGCATCAAAAGCTTGTCTTGCTTGTAATAATTGTGCACGCACACTTTTAGGATCTGCATGAATCGCTTGTTTTAAGTAACGGTTCATTTGTTCGGGTTGTGCTGCGGCAACTGCTAATTCTGCTAATTCGCAATAATAATGCGCAATAACAGACGCCATATTTTCACCGGTGTAGCGTTCAAATTGTGTGGCAGTATTAATGGCTTTATCCCAATCGCGTTCTTGTTGGTAAATATCCATCAAACATTGCAAACTTAAACGCATATGGGCTTTTAAGCCTACTAATTCTTGAAACAACGCTTCAGCGCGATCCAGCACCCCCGCGCGCAAATAATCATGGCCTAATTCTAATAAAGCTTGCAAGCGATGAGCACGACTTAAATCAGGACGCGCAATTAAATTTTGATGGATACGTATGGCTCTATCGACTTCGCCACGACGACGAAATAAACTGCCTAAAGCAAAATGCGTTTCAATGGTGTCACTGTCGACTTCTAACAATTTAATAAAAAGTTCTAAAGCTTTATCGGGTTGCTCGTTTAATAAAAAATTAAGTCCAGTCAGATATTCTTTGGAAGATGAAAAGTTTTTCTGCCCTGAAGGGCCGCGCATACTTTTTTTCGCAGCTAAATAACCTGACAAAGCTGCAACTGGCAATAATAGCCAAAGCAAGGTTAAACTCACAAATGATCCTTTACGGGCAACGCACGTAGATTATTGAGTTCTTGGTTCAGTAAATTAATTTTTTTATTAAGCGCATAATTTTGATAACGTTGTTGTAAAGATACTTTAAGTTGCGCTAAAAAGCCCAATAGGCATCCTAAAAAAAGTGCAATGAGTAATAATAAAGATAAAGGCAATTCTTGTTTATTAAAAAAATAATTAACGCTGACGACTTCCGCATTCAGCAATGAAAAGCTGATGGCTAGAATAATAAGGGCGATGAGAAAAATTGAACTTAGAAGACGCATGATTGATACCTTACGCAGTCATCATCCCCGCGAAGGCGGGGATCCATATTACGGAGGCTACTACTCCACCTCATCTTCACTATCATCTTGCACGATCACTTGTCCGCGCAATAAAGATGCGTTGATACGATCTCGCAATTCTTTTCCTGGCTTAAAGAAAGGCACATATTTACCTTCTAGTCGAACCGCACCACCCGTTTTAGGATTGCGACCAATTCTAGGCGGGGCGATAATGCAATGAAAAACTACCAAAGCCACGAATTTCAATTCGTTTACCCTCGGTTAAAGCATCTGACATACACTCAAGAATAGTTTTAACTGCAATTTCTATATCTTTATAAGCCAGATGCACCTGTTTTGCAGCAAGCTGCTCTATAAGTTCAGATTTAGTCATTATCGCGCCCTATATTCCAAGACATTCTAAAGTTCAGTGTGCCTTAATAATAGCTTATTTTTCATCATGTTGTGCTGAGCCACTGATCTTTTCTTTAAGTAGGTCGCCAAGCTTAGGTGCTTCACCACCCTGGTTGTCCAGAGCTGACGCATCATAAGCATTGTCTGCTTCATCTTTAGCCTTAATAGACAAGTTAATCATGCGATTTTTCTTATCTAGACCAATAAATTTAGCTTCTACAGTATCACCCACATTCAAATGTGTACGCGCATCTTCTACCCGATCCGCTGCAATTTCTGAAGCACGAATATAGCCTTGCGCACCATTGGTGAGTTCAATTTTTGCACCTTTGGCGTCCACTTCGATCACTGTTCCATTTACAATGGTGCCTTTCTCATAACCTGCTGCAAAATTGGAATAAGGATCTTGTTCAAGCTGTTTAATGCCTAAGGAAATACGTTCACGTTCTGCATCAATAGCCAATATTAAGGCTTCAATTTCATCGCCTTTTTTGTATTGACGTACGGCTTCTTCACCTGGCAAAGTCCAGGAAATATCAGACAAATGTACTAAACCATCAATATCACCTTCAAGGCCTACGAAAATACCAAAATCGGTAATAGATTTAATCGTGCCGCTGATGCGTTCATTTTTACCATGTTGCTTCGCAAACTCTTCCCAAGGATTATCTATACATTGTTTAATACCTAAGGAAATACGACGACGTTCTTGATCAATTTCTAATACTTCTACCGGAACTTCTTGTTCCAACTTCACAACTTTGCTCGGGTGAATGTTTTTATTAGTCCAATCCATTTCAGACACATGGACTAAACCTTCGATACCATTTTCAATTTCAACAAAACAACCATAATCGGTAATATTGGTGACTTTACCCGTTAAGCGTGAACCGACAGGATATTTGTTAGTGATTGTTACCCAAGGATCATCACCTAATTGTTTTAAGCCTAAAGAAACACGTGATTTTTCACGATCAAATTTCAGAATTTTCACTCTGATTTCATCGCCCACATTGACGACTTCACCTGGATGTTTAACACGTTTCCATGCCATGTCAGTGATATGTAATAAACCATCGACACCGCCCAGATCCACAAACGCACCATAATCGGTAAGGTTTTTGACAACACCCATGACTTCTTGGCCTTCATGTAATTTAGACAATAAGGCTTCTCTATCGGGGGTTGCTTCAGATTCAATAATTGCGCGACGCGAAACTACAACGTTATTACGTTTTGCGTCTAATTTAATAACTTTGAATTCCATTTCTTTACCTTCGAGCTGCGCAGTATCACGCACAGGACGAACGTCAACCAGTGAACCTGGTAAAAATGCACGTATGCCATCGATTTCAACTGTAAAGCCGCCTTTGACTCTACCCGTAATAGTACCCAATACGCTTTTGCCTGATTCATGAAGTTGTGATAAAAAGCGCCAAGCATGTGCACGTTTGGCTTTTTCTCTTGATAATTTGGTTTCGCCGTAACCATCTTCAATAGCATCCAAAGCAACTTCAACTTCATCGCCTTCAGCGACTTCTAAATTGCCTGCTTCATCTAAAAATTGGTTAATAGAAATAGCACTTTCAGATTTAAATCCTGCATCTACAATCACAAATTCGGGTTGGATTTTTACCACAAAGCCGGTGACAATTTGGCCAGGATACAGTTTAGTCTTTTGCATTTCTTGTTCAAACAAATCGGCAAAACGCTCATTCTTCATAAAATTTCAGTCCTTGGGGTCATCGACCCACTCTGTTTGGGCCCTTACGGGCGGTTAATATTCAAACGTTCTTCAAACAACTGCACAATATGAGTTAATACACTATGAATATCCATGCCTGTGGTATCCACATGAATGGCATCCTTCGCAGGTTCTAAGGGTGAAACCACACGTTGTCGGTCCCGCTCATCACGTGTTTTCAGCTCAATTTGTAGTGCATCAAGACTAACATGAATTCCCTGCTCTTTCAACTGGTTATAACGTCTTTGTGCTCTCTCTTTCGTACTTGCAGATAAAAAGATTTTTAGTATAGCATCTGGAAAAACCACAGTGCCCATATCCCGGCCTTCTGCCACTAATCCAGGCATTTGCCGAAAACTACGTTGTTTAGCCAATAAAGCTTGACGCACACTTAAATAAACACTGATTTGCGAAGCTTTATCGCCGCAAGATTCTTGGAGAATGTCACTGCTGACATCCTCGCCTTCAAGGATAAATTGAGTATGATTATTCAAAGCATTAGGAATAAATTGCACATCTAAGGTTTCAGCGAGTGAAGTCAGCGCTGCAATATCCTCTAGGGCTACTTGATGTTTACTTGCACATACAGCCAATAAACGATAAAGCGCACCACTTTCTAATAAATGCCAATCCAAATGTTTTGCCAATAAACGACTGATTGTACCTTTACCTGAACCACCCGGACCATCAATAGTCACAACCTTTGCCTGTTCTTGTGGCAATTTATCCATAGTGACGCTCAAAATCTCGCATAAAATCGACAAGTGCTTGTGCACCTTCAACCGGCATTGCATTGTATAAACTGGCGCGCATGCCCCCTATGCTACGATGTCCAGCTAAATTAAATAAACCCTTTTCTTGGGCTTTTTCCAAGAATACTGGATCTAATTTCGGATCGGACAAAGTAAAAGGAATATTCATGCGTGAGCGTGAATGTTTTTCAACTGGATTATTATAAAAATCAGACGCATCAATCGCTGCATAGAGAATATCTGCCTTTAAGCGATTTCTTTCAGCCATAGCCGCTAAACCACCTTGTGCTTTTAGCCACTTAAACATTAAGCCTGATACATACCAAGAAAATACCGCAGGCGTATTGCAGCAAGAATCTTCGGCAATCATTTTTTTATAATTTAATATAGTGGGAATAGGATGTCTGCCAGGTTTAATAACATCTTCTTTAACGACCACAACCGCCATCCCAGCTGGACCAATATTTTTTTGCACGCCTGCATAAATTAAATCAAATTGACTCACATCTACAGGTTCAGATAAGAAATTTGAAGACATATCGGCAACAAGTGGCACTTCCACTTTAGGTACCCAAGTAAACTCTACCCCATGAATAGTTTCATTAGGCGTGTAATGCAAATAAGCTGAATCAGAACGTGTTTGCCAAGACGCTTGGTGCGGCACACCTGTGTAACGATTAGATTTAGTATTAGCAACAACATTCACTTCACAATACATTTGCGCTTCTTCAATGGCTTTTTCAGACCAAACCCCAGTTTGCACATAATCAGCGCTACGAGCATCACCCAATAAATTCAAAGGAATAGCAGCAAATTGGCCAGTTGCGCCACCTTGCAAAAATAATATTTTATATCCTCGAGGCAAGTTTAATAGTTCACTCAAATCTGCCATGCTTTCTTCAATAATTTTCATAAAATCAGCACCACGGTGACTTATCTCGGTGATCGCCAAACCATGACGATAATCTTTAAGACTCTGGATCGCTTCCTTCATAACCTCAGGCGGCAGAACAGCCGGGCCAGCGCAATAATTATAAATCGGATGAGACATACCTGTACCCCTTATTGAATGAACTTTGCTCATTATGGCATGTTATAATGTCTAAATGAATACCCTATTTATCTCCGATATCCATCTTAATCCTGGGCGCCCTAAAATCACCGAGATTTTTTTAGAATTTTTAAGCAATGAGGCGACAAAAGCTGAAGCTTTGTATATTTTAGGGGATTTTTTTGATAGTTGGATAGGTGATGATGTCATGGATGATTTTGCCGATACTATTGCCAAAGCGCTGCATCAATTGGTGGATAAAGGTGTGAAAGTTTATCTCATGCCCGGCAATCGCGATTTTTTATACGGCACATTGTTTGAAGAAAAAACAGGCGTAAAGTTAATTCCAGATCCCACGGTCATTAATTTAAATGGGACACCCACTTTATTAGTGCACGGCGATAATTTATGCAGCGCAGATCGCGCCTTTCAAATTTTCCGCTATTTTGTGCGTCATCCAGTGTTGACTTGGATTTTTTTGCATACGCCGTTAACATTTAGACAAAAATTCGCGCAATATTTACGCAATAAAAGTACTGCAAGTAATCAAAAAAAATCGGCTTATATTATGGATGTCCATCAAAAAACCGTTGAAGATATGATGCGCAAATATCATGTTTTACATATGATTCATGGTCATACGCATGATCCGAAAGTCGTACATTTTAAATTAGATGGTAAAGATGCAACACGGACAGTATTGGGTGCGTGGGAAAATGATAAGTATGTGTTGAATTCGGATTCATTATGACCCTCACCCTATCCCTCTCCCACACTAGATCTCCCGTCTTTGTAGACGCATTGCAACGTGGGAGAGGGGACCCTCTCGTAATTCTCAATAGTAAAAACTATCCCACACTCACAGGACAAGCAGACTTCCAACCTGTTGCTTCCAACAAACCTTTAGCAATATCTGCAGGAGATTTAACAGTAGTCACACCTGCTGCTTCTAACGCTTTATATTTTTCAGCAGCAGTACCTGTGCCGCCTGCGATAATTGCGCCGGCGTGTCCCATGCGTTTTCCTGCGGGAGCTGCAACACCTGCGATATAACCTACTACAGGTTTTTTCACATTATGTTTAATATATTCTGCAGCTTCTTCTTCTGCTACGCCGCCGATTTCACCGACCATAACGATGGCTTCAGTTTTTGGATCTTCATTGAATAATTTTAAAACATCGACAAAACTCATGCCAGGAATAGGATCGCCACCAATACCAACACATGTACTTTGACCGTAACCGTAATCTGTAGTTTGTTTTACAGTTTCATACGTTAAAGTACCTGAACGTGATACGATGCCAACTTTTCCGGGTAAATGGATAAATCCTGGCATGATGCCGATTTTGCATTCACCTGGAGTGATAATACCGGGGCAATTAGGGCCAATTAAGCGTACATCTTTGCCTTTTAAATATTCTTTCACCACTAACATATCTAATGCCGGCACGCCTTCGGTAATACAGACAATTAATTTAATGCCTGAATCTACGGCTTCGATAATGGAATCTTTACAAAATGGTGCAGGCACATAAATGACGCTGGCTTCTGCGCCGGCTTGTTCTACCGCTTGATGCACTGTATCAAATACCGGTAAACCTAAATGCGTTTGTCCGCCTTTACCTGGGGTCACACCACCCACCATTTTAGTACCATATGCAATGGCTTGTTCTGAATGAAATGTACCTTGTTTTCCAGTGAAACCTTGGCAAATTACTTTTGTGTCTTTATTTACTAATATACTCATTATTCACCTTTCACTTCAGAGATAATTTTTTTCGCGGCTAGAGTCAGATCACTTTGGGCAATAATATTAAGACCACTGTCTTGTAGAATTTGTCCACCTAATTCCGAATTGGTACCTTGCAAGCGCACCACGACCGGCACTTTCACATGCACTTCTTTGACTGCATTGATAATACCGTTGGCAATTAAATCACAACGCACGATGCCGCCGAAAATATTGACTAACACGCCTTTGACTTTTGAATCAGATAAAATTAATTTAAAGGCTTGTGCCACGCGCTCTTCTGTTGCGCCGCCACCTACGTCTAAAAAGTTAGCAGGATCGCCACCGTGTAATTTAATTAAATCCATGGTTGCCATCGCAAGACCCGCACCATTGACCATGCAGCCAATATTGCCATCGAGTGCGATATAACTTAAACCCCATTCGCTCGCTTCATTTTCACGTGGATCTTCTTGATTGGGATCGCGCATGGCAACTAAATCAGGATGACGGTATAGCGCATTATCATCGATATTTATTTTGCCATCTAAACACAGTAAATCATCGTCATTAGTAACAACGAGCGGATTGATTTCAACAAGACTTAAATCTTTTTCAATAAATAATTTACCCAGTGCAATTAATAAATCAGTAAATTGTTTTACTTGTTTATCTTTTAAACCTAAAGCAAAAGCTAAATAACGGCCTTGGAAAGGTAAAACGCCGACTAAAGGATCCACCACTACTTTATGAATTTTTTCTGGATTGTCATGAGCCACTTGCTCAATATCCATGCCGCCTTCGGTAGAAGCCATAATCACAACGCGCTTTAATGAGCGATCTAAAACCGCACTTAAATAAAGTTCTTTTTTAATATTACAGGGTGCTTCAATCAATACTAAATCAATGGGCTGACCATTAGCATCGGTTTGAAATGTAACCAAACGTGTGCCTAATAATTTTTGCACAAATTCGGCTAATTCGCTTTCGCTTTTAACCACTTTTACGCCGCCTGCTTTACCGCGGCCACCGGCGTGCACTTGGGCTTTAACAACCCAGGCTGGATAATTTAACTGTTGTGCGGCTTTTTTTGCAGCGTCAACGCTATCGGCAATCTTATTTTCAGGCACTGGCATGCCATATTGTGCAAATAATTGTTTGGCTTGGTATTCATGTAAATTCATTATTTATCCTTCTATAAATCTAACAATATCCGCTGGGGATCTTCTAACAATTCTTTTAGGGTGCGTAAAAATGTCACAGATTCACGACCATCGATAATTCGGTGATCATAAGACAATGCTAAATACATCATCGGACGAATCACCACCTGATTATTTTCCGCAATCGGCCGTTGCACAATATTATGCATGCCTAAAATTGCACTTTGCGGAGGATTGATAATGGGGGTTGATAATAATGAACCAAACACACCGCCATTAGAAATCGTAAACGTACCGCCGGTCATTTCTTCTACTGTGAGTTTATTATCACGGGCTTTTTCACCATAACTCACGATTGCTTTTTCAATGTCTGCAAGACTCAAGGTATCAGCATCACGAATAATAGGCACTACAAGTCCCCGCTCTGTTGATACAGCAACACCGATATCAAAATAACCATGATAAACAACATCAGTACCATCAATGCTGGCATTCACGACAGGGAAACGTTTTAAAGCTTCAACTGCAGCTTTAACAAAAAATGACATGAAACCTAATTTCACACCGTGTACTTTTTGAAATTGATCTTTATAACGTTCACGTATCTCGACTACGGCTTGCAAATTCACTTCATTAAAAGTAGTTAAAATAGCCGCATTGTGTTGTGCTTCAAGCAAACGTTCTGCAATGCGTGCACGCAAACGTGTCATCGGTACACGTTTATCTAAACGTGCTGTATTGCTCATTTGTAATACATCGACTTTAGTGGCACGACCATCTTTACCAGTGCCTTTCACTACACTTAAATCTATATTTTGTTCAGCAGCTGCTCTGCGAACAGATGGACCTGCAGCGGGCGCTTGAGATTTTTCTGCAGTTTTTTCTTCGGATTTTTCCGCAGGTTTTTCTGAGGGTTTTTCTGCTGGTGTTGCCGCTGGTGCTTGTCCACCTTCTTCTACAATACCAATCACAGCAGATGCAGTAACAGTACTGCCTTGTGGCTGTACAATACTTTTGAGTATGCCATCAACTGGAGATGGGACTTCTAGCATCACTTTATCTGTTTCAATATCAACCAGATTTTCATCACGTTTAACAAAATCGCCTGGTTTTTTATGCCAAGTGGCAACGGTTGCATCAGTAACTGATTCAGGTAATACTGGGACTTTAATTTCAATGGTCATAATTATTCCTTATCCTAAGGCTTGTTCAACTAAACTATTTTGCTCAGACACATGCACAGAATGATATCCCGCTGCAGGTGAAGAAGAAGCAACCCGTCCAGCGTATTCTAAAGTTTGATGCGCTGCCAATGCTGAGCGTAAATGATGCGCCGTACAATACCAAGCACCTTGATTTTGTGGCTCTTCCTGACACCAAATCACTTGTTTAGCATTTGTGTATTGCGCCAACAATTGTCTCAACCCTGCTTCAGGGAATGGATATAATTGTTCAATACGAACTATAGCGACATCTTTTTTGCTATCTGCTCTGCGCTTTGCTAATAAATCATAATAGACCTTACCACTGCAGAGTACCACACGTTGTGCACTTTGCGCAGTGATGTCCTCAATTTCAGGAATAATACGTTTAAATTCACCGTCTGCTAATTCACTTAATGGAGAAACAGCTAATTTATGACGCAATAAACTTTTAGGTGACATTACGATTAATGGTTTACGAAAAGGTGCAAGCATTTGTCTTCTTAACATATGAAAAACTTGCGCAGGTGTTGATGGCACACACACCAACATATTGTGCTCTGCACATAATTGCAAATAACGTTCTAGTCGTGCAGAAGAATGTTCAGGTCCCATACCTTCATAACCGTGAGGTAATAGCATCACTAAACTGCTTAACCGTCCCCATTTATGCTCACCGGAACTAATAAATTGATCGATCACGACTTGTGCACCATTTGCAAAATCACCAAATTGCGCTTCCCAAGCCACAAGCGTGGTAGGCGTTGTTGTTGAAAAACCATATTCAAAAGCAAGCACAGCTTCTTCAGATAATAATGAATCAATGATGGTGAAATGTGGCTGATCCGGCGCTAAATGTGCGAGTGGACAATAAGGTGTTCCTGTTTCTTGATCATGTAATACAGCGTGACGATGTGCAAATGTGCCACGTCCGCAATCTTGACCACTCAAACGTACCGCAAAACCTTGATGCAATATAGAGGCATACGCTAAATTTTCCGCATAACCCCAATCAACAGGTAATTCACCCTTCGTCATTTTTTGTCTATCTTCTACGATTTTTGCCACTTGTTTTTGTAGCACAAAACCTTCTGGCAAAGTTTCCATTTGCGTTGCAAGTTTTACTAATTCATCTTGACTGATACGCGTATCCACCGCTTGCACGGGATCTTGATTTAAATAAGGCGTCCAATCAACTGGCCTTTCATTTTTTGGAATTTGTAATAAATTTTCCACGATATATTTACCGGAATCCAAATGATCCCGATAAGCATTTTCCATGGCAGTAATGTCTTCTTGCGTAACTACGCCGTCTTTAATTAATTTTTGTCCATATAAAACAGCAGTACTTAGATGATTACGAATTTTTTGATACATCAATGGTTGAGTTGCAGAAGGTTCATCCGCTTCATTATGGCCATGGCGACGATAACATACTAAATCAATGACGATGTCTTTTTTAAATTGCATACGATAAGCAAGCGCTAATTGTGCGATAAATACCACGGCCTCAGGGTCATCGCCATTCACATGAAAAATCGGTGCATCTATCATTTTTGCAATATCAGTACAATATAAAGTAGAACGTGTATCCCGGGGATTACTGGTAGTAAAACCCACTTGATTGTTAATCACTATATGTACGGTACCGCCTGTATTAAAACCTCGCGTTTGTGACAAACTAAATGTTTCCATCACCACACCTTGACCTGCAAAGGCAGAATCGCCATGAATGAGGATCGGTAATACTTGCGCATGTTCACGATCATGACGACGTTCTTGTCTTGCTTTAACTGAACCTTCAACAACTGGCGATACAATTTCTAAATGTGAAGGGTTAAATGCTAAGGCTAAATGCAATGTACCTTTTGGCGTTTGAATATCAGATGAAAATCCTTGATGATATTTTACATCCCCTGCGACCAATTCAATCGGCGCTTTACCTTCAAATTCTTGAAATAAAGCGCTTGGGGCTTTACCTAATAAATTAATGAGCACATTTAAACGACCACGGTGTGCCATGCCAATTACAACTTCTTTAACATCGGCTTGTCCTGCATTTTGAATCAATTCAGCCATTGCAGGGATGAAACTTTCACCGCCTTCTAATGAGAAACGTTTTTGTCCAACAAATCGCGTATGCAAATAACGCTCAAGGCCTTCTGCTTTATTTAATAAATTTAAAATTGATTTTGTTTTGTCAGTAGAAAATTTTAACTTCGGCCACTGCCCTTCTATACGTTGCATTAACCAATTGCGTTCTTCTTCACTTTCAATATGCATATATTCAGAACCGATCGAGCCGCAATATATTTTTTCTAAACGTTTTAAAAGATCAGATAGTTTTGCTTCTGGATAATCAACTACGCTCGATTGAAACACTGTATTTAAATCAGCTTCTGATAAATGATGATATGCAAGTGTTAATTCAGGTTGAATTTTATGGTGTGTTTGTAATTCAAGTGGATCTAGTTTCGCTTGCTTATGGCCAAAAGCGCGAAATGCATCAATTAATAATTGTACCTGCATTTCTTGTTGTTCAACTGGGGCGCATTGTGTTTTAGATTTCACGTATTCTAAAAATGCTTGTTGAATAGGCAAATGGGGTATTTCTTTGGTTTGTCCAGCGACAGGTTTAAGCGCATCAAATTGGGCGCGAAGCTTTGGATCAATGCTGTTGGGATCAGCTAAATATTGTTCATATATAGGTTCTAGATAAGCTGCATTATCGCCGTCAAACAGGGAGCTCGCCCGCAAATTTTGCATGATATTAAACCCCTTCCTTTATCATTTCGGTACGAATATGGGCAATGGCCTGTGTAGGGTTTAGCCCTTTAGGGCAGACATCTGCACAATTCATAATGCTACGACAACGGTATAAACTATAAGCATCCTCTAAATCCGTTAAACGTTTTGACTTAGCGGTATCACGACTATCACTGATAAAACGCGACGCTTGTAATAGCGCAGCTGGACCTACAAATTTATCAGGATTCCACCAGTAAGAAGGACAAGCCGTGGTACAACATGCACATAAAATACATTCATAAAGACCGTCTAATTTTGCACGATCTTCAGGTGATTGTAAGCGTTCAATCGCAGGTGCTGGGGTATCATTTTGTAAATAAGGTTCAACTTTTTCATATTGTTGATAAAATTGTGTCATATCCACAACCAAGTCACGAATGACCGGTAAACTAGGTAATGGACGTAATACTATGGGTTGGGTTAATTCTGAAACAGACGTAATGCAACATAAACGATTTTTACCATTGACATTCACCGCATCTGAACCGCACACACCTTCACCACATGAATGACGAAAGGTTAACGTTTCATCGAGTTCTTTTAATTTTTTAAGTGCACCTAACACCATTAAATCTGTGCCCTGTTCAATAGACAAGCTCAAGTCTTGCATATATGGCTTGGCATCGATTGAGGGATTGTATCGATAAATAGAAAATTTTATTTCAGACATCGCTTGCGACATATCTATCCTCTTTGGTGTTAATAAACCCGTTCAATGGGCTCAAAAGCTTTCATGGTTTTAGGTGCAAAATTGACTGGGCGTGATATTACTTTATTTCCTGAAAAATAAACTAAGTGCTTAATCCAATTTTTATCATCTCGATTCGGATAATCCATACGTGAATGGGCCCCACGGCTTTCGGTACGCAGCAGCGCACATGCTGCAGTCGCTTCTGCCACATCCATTAAATTTTCTAATTCTAATGCTTCTATTCTTGCAGTATTAAATACTAAACTCTGATCGGATAAGGCGCAATGCTGTAAGCGTTCACGAATTTTAACGAGCGCATCTTTTCCTTGTTGCATCGTATCCTCTTGGCGAAATACACCAAAATCATTTTGCATAATGCGTTTAAGATCACGTCGTACCGCGGCAACACTTTCACCTGTTGTTTGGGTATTCCAGCGTTGTACTCTCGCCATGGCTTTTTCTATAGAGGCATCATCAACGGGTAAAAATGGCAATTTATCGCCACTGATTTCTTCTTCCAAATGTAATCCAGCGGCGCGACCAAACACGACTAAATCTAATAATGAATTTCCACCTAAACGATTAGCACCATGCACGGATACACAAGCACATTCGCCCACTGCATATAAACCTTGCACAATAAAGTCTTTGCCGTCTTTAACACTAATGACTTGACCATGATAATTAGTTGGAATACCGCCCATCATATAATGTGATGTAGGCACTACAGGAATCGGATCTTTTACCGGATCAACATGTGCAAATGTTTTTGCTAATTCGCGAATACCGGGTAAACGTTTGGCAATTAATTCTTCACCCAAATGATCCAGTTTCAATAATAAATAATCACCTTCAGGGCCACAACCACGACCTTCACGAATTTCAATAGTCATTGAACGAGACACTACATCGCGAGATGCTAAATCTTTTGCTTTGGGTGCATAACGTTCCATAAAACGTTCGCCATTTTTATTGATTAAATAACCGCCTTCACCACGACAACCTTCGGTGACTAAAACACCTGCGCCGGCAATACCCGTGGGATGAAACTGCCACATTTCCATATCTTGCAGCGGAAAACCTGCGCGCAAAGCCATACCTAAACCATCACCGGTATTAATTGCAGCATTCGTTGTTGAGCTATGAATTTGTCCCGCGCCACCTGTTGCTAATACTACGGCGCGTGCTTGGAATAACACAATTTCTCCAGTGGCAATACACATGGCTAATACACCTGAAACTGCATCATCGCCTGTTTTTACTAAATCTAAGGCATACCATTCGCTAAAAAATGTGGTTTTAGCTTTTAAATTTTGTTGATACAAAGTATGTAATAAAGCGTGTCCCGTACGATCCGCAACTGCACATGTTCTTGCAGCTTGTTCACCGCCAAAATGTTTGGATTGGCCACCAAATCGGCGTTGATAAATACGACCGCTGTCTAAACGTGAAAATGGCATGCCCATATGTTCTAATTCATATACAGATTGTGCCGCTTGACTGCACATATATTCAATACTGTCTTGATCGCCTAAATAATCAGATCCTTTAATCGTATCAAACATATGCCAACGCCAATCATCTTCATCTCCTGCAGCAAGGGCTGCATTAATGCCACCTTGTGCAGATACAGTATGGGAACGTGTAGGAAATACTTTTGAGATCACAGCGACGCTATCACCTTTGGAGGCGAGTTGATAGGATGCTCGTAAGCCTGCGCCACCTGCGCCGACTATTACTGCATCAAATGTTTGAACCGGAATCGACATCTATACACCCCATAAGATTTGAATGCCCCAGAACAGATAAACGACCAGGGCAAGAACGATGACTATTTGCAAAAATAACCGCAAGCAAAAACATTTAATATAATCGGTAATCACTGTCCAAATACCTATCCAGGAATGAATCACAAGACCCAGCAAAGCTAGCAAAGTAAAAATACGCATGGCAGTGTGATGAAACAATGCCTGCCACATCGCGTAATCTAAACCCGGATGTAAGACAATATAAACAAAGATAAAGCTGAAATAGAGTGCAAGAATCACTGCACTAATGCGCTGCCATAACCAATCACTGACACCGTTTTGACCAAAAGCCAGTACGCTTTTTACCATAACCATATTCCTAGAAAAATTGCAAAAATAATGGTGACCGCTAACACTAACTTCGCGCCGATTCGCCCGCCTTTTAAACTATCGCCACAATGGACATCCATCAATAAATGACGAATACCGGCGATAAGGTGATAAAACAAAGCAAGCAACACACCCCACATAAAAAATTTAATGAGTGGATGGACAAGAAAACTGAGGACTTTATTAAAACCCTCTACATTATGAAGACTACAAGCGAGCAATGCTAAAAACGCAGGAATCATCAAAAATAAAATCACACCCGAAATTCGGTGCAATATCGACACAATTGCCGGCACAGGAAAGGCGATCGTCAACAAATTAAGATTAATAGGACGTTTTGGAGTCACGGTAAAACCTTACAGATAAATGAATCGGCCCCAATTATAAGCTTAATCGCTTTTGAGAACAATAGGTTGTATGCTATGATTTACAAAACTTACGGATAACTATGATGATTGACAAAGTCGCAAAACTTACTATTGATGACAAACCTTCCATTGATTTACCTATTCATGAAGCCACCTACGGGCCTGAACTTATTGATGTTGCGGCTTTAGGTAAGCATAATTTTTTTACTTATGATCCTGGTTTTATTTCTACTGCCTCTTGCAAATCTGCCATTACTTATATAGATGGTGATAAAGGCATATTATTACATCGCGGTTATCCGATTGATCAGCTAGCAAAGAAAACTGATTTTTTAACCACCGCTTATTTATTATTAAAAGGTGAATTACCAAATTCTACGCAACAACAAGATTTTAAAAAAACCATTACTTCACATGTGAGCCCACCTGCGATTATCGAGCAAACCTTACAAGGTTTTGCAAAAGGTGCGCATCCCATGGCGATGCTGATTAGCCTGTTAGGCGCATTAGCGGGTTATTATCACCCCATTAAAATACGTGATGCTGCTGAGCGTAAACAAGCCATCGAACAACTTATCGGTTATATGCCGACATTAGTGGCCATGACTTATCAACATTATTTGGGTAACAAAATCAATACACCGCGTGAAGGTTTAGATTACGCCTCGCAATTTATGTATTTATTATTCGATGATACGCGTGCGAATAATCCTACTCTGAATAAAGCCATTGATCGAATTTTAATTTTACATGCCGATCATGAACAAAATGCCTCGACTTCAACCGTGCGTTTAGCAGGTTCCACATTGGCCAATCCTTATGCCTGCATCGCTGCAGGAACAGCCGCTTTATGGGGCACAGCTCATGGTGGTGCTAATGAAGCAGTGATTAAAATGCTGACTGAAATTAAAGATGAAAAAAATATTGAAGAATATATTGCGCGCGCTAAAGATCCCAATAGCAATTTTAGATTAATGGGTTTTGGTCATAGGGTTTATAAAAATTATGATCCACGCGCAACCGTTATGAAGCAAACCTGTGATGAAGTCTTAAATGAATTAGGCACACCGGATGATCCTTTATTTAGAATCGCCATGCAATTAGAAAAAATTGCTTTAGAAGATGAATATTTTATTCAAAGAAAACTTTATCCTAATGTTGATTTTTATTCCGGCATTATTTTACGCGCCATTGGTATTCCAACCGCATTATTTACGTCTATTTTTGCTCTTGCAAGAACAGTCGGCTGGCTTGCGCAATGGTCTGAAATGTTAGATGATAATGATTTTAAAATCGGTCGTCCTCGTCAGTGGTATACAGGGCCTACTGAGCGAGATATTTAAGCTTATGAATCTACAAGAAATCAGCGTCACTGTTTTAACCAAAAATAGCCAAAAATATCTTAATGAAGTGTTAAATGCATTAAGTGCTTTTGGTGAAGTGTTACTTTTTGACAATGGCTCAACTGATAACACGCTTGAAATTGCAAAAAAATATTCGAATGTTACGCTTATTCAAGATACTTTCAAAGGTTTTGGAAGAACACATAATGAAGCGTCTAGTGCTGCAAAAAACGATTGGATTTTATCCATTGATCATGATGAAATCGTCACTCCCGAATTAATCAATACGCTTTCACATGAAACATTAGATCCCAAAACCATTTATTCTATCTCGAATCATAATTATTTTAATGGCAAATGGATTAAAGGTTGTGGCTGGTACCCTGACAGAAAATTTAGATTGTATCATCGCGGACATACTCAGTTTACAGACGCACAAGTGCATGAATCCATCATGACTAGCGGCCTTAAAACCCGCGCCCTTAATGGGCCGATTATTCATTACTCTTATGAATCCATCAGTGATTTTTTACAAAAAATGCAAATATACTCGACTTTATTTGCCGAGCAAAATTGTGGGAAGAAATCCTCATCTTTAGGTGCAGCCATTTTACATGGCCTATCTGCTTTTATTAAAAGTTATGTTATTAAAAGAGGTTTTTTGGATGGTGCTGAAGGCTTTATCATTTCTGCCTACAATGGTCATACCGCTTATTATAAATATTTAAAATTACTGGAGGCGAATTCACGCGCCCAAAGATCTTAAGGCTTCAAGAATAGATTCTAGAATATCTTTTCCCTTACCTCTTGACATGTTTTCCTGTTCAGCGATTTCCATTAACTCTTCATCGTAGCGCCAGCGTTGCAGGATTTCTATTTTTTGTTCGCGGCTTAAATCGATGGCATGCAATACTTGCATCGGATTCTCAAATACCGCTGTCGGATCAAGCAAGGCTTTTTTAATATCAGTCATAGAAATATCTCCATTATTTCTATAAGATAGGTGAAATGACGACACACCTCAAGCCAAAGGGCTTTACTTTAATTGAAATATTAAGCGTTTTACTGATTATCAGTCTTATTGCGCTCATCGCTTATCCTAATTATATAAGTTATATAAATAAATCTAATCGCTTAGATGCGGCCAATAGCTTGTTTCATTACCAGGCTTTATGGCAACAATGTGTGTTGAATGTGGTGGATGCACAAGAGTGCCTAGACAATATTGGACTTGGCGTTGGTTCAAGCCAAGCTTCTTTATCTGCCCATTATCAAATCAGTGCGCATGCTGAAGCCTCAAGTGTTATTTTTTCAGCCATACCTGTATTGAATCAAACTAAAGATACCACTTGCGCACAGTTTACATTAGATAGTTTAGGTCATATGAACGCGTATGATGATAAGCAACAAGATACTACGATGCAATGTTGGTAAGAATCTCATGAATAAGTTCCACGGCAACTTCAGGCATGCGATACACATCGGCTGTTTTACTAAAATCCAGGGCCTTTTCTTGCAAGTGATGCAATTCATCCGGTGATAACATTTCTTGCAATGCTTGATTTAACGCTGCTTGTGAAAACGGATCTTGAATCACTTTGCCCGCACCTGATGCTTTTACATAATCAGCAAAACCACAGGCCGCTGTTGTTAACACAGGCACACCTGCCACTAAAGCTTCTAATAATACCGTTCCGGTTAACTCTAAATGTGCGGGATGTAACAATATATCGGCATGCTGTAATAATTGCGGCACATCATCACTTGCACCTATAAATTTAATCTGTTTTGATAGCCCCAATTGTTTAATTAAAAACCAATAGGGCATCAAACTATCGTGTCCTACTATCCATAATTTTGTAATAGTGCGCACCTCTTTAGGCAAACTCGCCACCGCGCGCAGCGCCCGCTCAAGTCCTTTATTTTTAAAGCTAGATCCGATAAATAAAATATTTTTTTGATCAAGAAGCGTTTTTTTTGCTCGCGGCACAGCCAGACGTCTATTGGGATCAATTCCCGGTGGTAACATATGAAACCGTGCAGTGGCTGTAGCATAATGATGAATAAAAATGTCTTGCTGAGTTTTGGTAAGCAATAAAATATGAGTTTTTTGCAAAGATGAAAAAACAGATTGTTGTAAATATTCATAAGTGCGATCGCGCGGCAAAAACGACAAAAGGCCCTGCGCTTTTGACCGATAAGCCCCCGCAGCATAATAAATATCTAAGCCTGGCATTTTATCAAAACCAATAACGCCATCGTAATGATTTTTTTTGATAAACGTTAAAACATACTGGGTGAAATTATTACATTTTTGATAATTGGCCCACCCCCGCACCGGAATACAATGTACGGTAATACCCGGAACTTTGGGCCCTGTCCAACTTTGAGTGATAATATCGACCTCATCACCCGCAGCAAGACAAGCCTTGGCCAAAAGCATGCAATCACGCTGCAAGCCGCCGTAAGGAAAATAATTAAATAAGCAAAACAACAGCTTCATTCGTTTTCCAATTTGTACAATCAGTGGTAAAATTCATGGATGTCATATTATACCAAAGTTAAAAATGAACTGCTCGCAAAGCCGCGCACCTGGCTTGTGACCGGTGTTGCAGGTTTTATTGGTAATCACCTACTTGAAGCGCTACTTTCTCTTAATCAACGGGTAATAGGCTTAGATAATTTTGCCACAAGCACTCAAAAAGACTTACACCGCACATTGGCACTCTTTGAAAAAGCACAGCAAAAACTTTTTGTCTTTCATGAAGGTGATATTTTATCACCCCAAACGTGCGCAGAAGTCATGGAAAATGTGGATATTGTTCTGCATCAAGCCGCGATAGCGAGCGTACCCTTGTCTATCAAAGAACCGGCAATGGTGCATGCTGTCAATACGACAGGATTTTTAAATGTGCTGATCGCTGCAAAAAATGCACAGGTAAAACGCATTATTTATGCATCTTCTTGCGCAGTTTATGGGGACACGCAGCAAATGCCCATAAAAGAATCCTCAACATTCTCACCCCTGTCCCTTTATGCCGCGACTAAAGCCTGTAATGAAATCGATGCTATTGCGTTTACAAAAACCTATGGTTTAGAAACCATAGGCTTGCGTTATTTTAATGTATTTGGACCGCATCAAAGTTTAACAGGTGCTTACGCTGCAGTTATTCCTGCATGGATAGATGCCATTAAAAACAATCAAGCCATTCAGATTAATGGTGATGGCGAAACTTCGCGTGATTTTTGTTATGTCAAAGATATTGTAAAAGCAAATATTTTAGCCGGCGCCACCCAAGAAAAAGCAGCATTGAACACAGTCTATAACGTAGGCTCTGGTGTTGAAACCACTTTAAATGAGCTCTGTGATTTTCTTAGAATTGCTTTTAAAAAAGAAAATCATCCGGTGCAATATAATCCTGAACGTCAAGGCGATATTCGCCATTCAAAAGCCAGTATCGAAAAAATTCAATCTAGTCTGCAGTATGAGGCGACTCCAATTTCTGCTGTTGCCTTAACACCCGAGGCAATGCAAATTCCATTTGCTCAATCGCCCCTGTAATTTGAGTGATTTCTTCATCCGCGCCCCACTCTTTTAAACGAGAGATTATTTGTTGCACCAACACTTCCGGCGCAGAAGCACCCGCAGTAATCCCCACTGTATTTATGCCTTCAAACCAAGATTTTTGCAACAAATCAGGACAATCCAACAAATATGCCCTCGCGCCTAAATGTTCAGCCAATTCACGCAAACGATTTGAGTTCGAACTATTTTCAGAACCAACGACTAATACGACTTCACTTAATTGTGCAAGTTTTCGCACTGCATCTTGACGATTTTGCGTGGCATAACAAATATCATCATGTTTAGGTCCTTGAATTTTTGGAAAACGTTTTTCTAATGCAGCAATAATTGCGCGGGTTTCATCAACAGAAAGTGTAGTTTGGGTCACAAAATGTAAATGTTCGTGATCACGCACAGTGAGCGCCGCAACATCTTCTACATTTTCAACTAAATACATATCATTTTTATCAGCGGTATAGTGCCCCATGGTACCTATCACTTCAGGGTGTCCCGCATGACCAATTAAAATACATTCATGTCCTGCACGCGCCGCACGCACGACTTCCATATGCACTTTGGTTACTAATGGACAGGTGGCGTCTATTACTGTTAAATCCCGATGCGCACCTTGTTCATGGACTTGTTTAGCCACGCCATGAGCACTGAAAATAACAATAGCCCCATCAGGCACTTCATTAAGTTCTTTAACAAACACAGCGCCTTCATCTTCCAGACTTTTGACCACAAAGCGATTATGAACAATTTGATGCCGCACATAAACCGGCGCGCCAAATAAAACTAAGGCCCGTTTGACGATTTCAATCGCCCTATCGACGCCCGCACAAAAGCCACGGGGATTAGCAAGAAGGATTTTCATAGGAGTCATTTTACCATAAATATAATTAAGTGGACTAAAGTTTAATCCTCCCCATCCGATACAAAGAGCAATAAGCCCGATAGGGTATTAACAAAGGATAATAAAGATGAAAATTAGAAATATTTATTTAAGTTCTCTGACTTCTATAGCTGTATTGAGTTCTGCTGCTGCATTTGCTGATGAAGGTGTTTATGTGCCTGAATTGGAAGGTGGCATTACTGCTTCTGTGGGCGCTTGGATAGCCACTCCTTCTTCTGCGCAAAATGCACCTATCTTTACGAGAGGTGATCAAGTTGAAGCGTTAAACGTAACACCTGGTTATGATGTAGGCATCGATGCTTCTTTAGGTTACATTTTTGATGAAACCGCCAATGGTATAGAGGTATTTTATCGTAATTTTGATACTAATGAATCAGGCGAATTTACTGCTGTCGATCCAACAGATGACACAAATACAGTAGATATTACTGATAACCTCGGCTATGAACTGAATACATTTGACTTAATGATCAGTCAATATATGAATATTGGTGAACATATGCAAATGCGTTTCGGTGCGGGTGCATCTTATGTTGAATTAGAAGAAAATGAATCAGCCACAATAGCAGCAACATCAAGCAGAGGCAATTTTCCAGATGGCGGTTTTGCTCAACAAAGCAGTGAATACAAAGGCTGGGGTCCACGTCTTGGTATAGATGCACGTTATGACTTTGGTGAAGACATCGAAGGTTTGGGTATTGTAGCAGGTGGATCTGTTGCTTATTTCTTAGGTGATTTAGATGCAGTCACTCCACAAGTCAAGAATAAAGCAATAGCGTATATAAATAACGAACTCGACAACCAAGCGGTTACTAACCTTCGCGGTAATGTAGGTATCGATTATGTATATTACTTCGAAGATCAAGATCTACCTACTTTAGGACTTGAAATAGGCTATCAGGTTGATTACTACGCTGATGCAATAAGTGCTTCACAAGCAACTAGTAGCTCTGAAATAACATTTACAGAAGCAGCTACATTTAGCGGTCCTTATGTTAACCTCAAAGGTGTGTTCTAAGCAATTATGGTGCGAACAAAAAAGGGGCTTATGCCCCTTTTTTTATGCTAAAACTGCAAGCACATCTTCTAATTGATTGATAATATGCCCTGTGGGTAAAGCAGAGCTTTGAGGGACCAGTTGTTTGCGGGCGCCGGAAATGGTGAAACCTTGCTCGTATAATAATGTGCTGATTTGACGGACTAATTCTACATCTTCACGAATATAATAACGACGATTGCCGCGGCGTTTGCTGGGGCGTAGTTCGGTAAATTCTTGTTCCCAATAACGTAATACATGGGGTTTTACGCCGCATAAACTGCTGACTTCACTGATGGTGAAATAACGTTTTTGTGGAATTTCGGGTAATAAACTACTCATCGATCACACCTTGATCGGCTTTGATTTTAGCCGTTTGTTCTTCCACTTTAGCTTTGAGTTTTTGACCTGCACGGAATGTGACAACACGACGACGTGTAATCGGAATTTCTTCACCGGTTTTAGGATTACGTCCTGGACGCTCGCTTTTATCACGCAAAGTAAAATTACCAAATCCAGATAATTTCATATGTTGACCCTGCTCTAAATAGCTACGGACTTCTTCGAAGAAAAGTTCGACCATATCTTTAGCTTCACGCTTATTTAAACCCACATCCACAAATAGTTTTTCAGCGATATCTGCTTTTGTAATTGCGCTCACGATTCAATTCCTTATGGTTGCTTGGTAAGTTTTAGCTAAAGCATCGATTACTTGTTGTATCCATGCATTAATTTCTGACTCAGCCAAGGTTCTATCCGGCGATTGCATCATCACAGCCATCGCCACACTTTTTTTGTCAGGCATGATGCCCGGCCCTTCATATACATCAAAAATCGTAATCTCTTGCAACAATCCACCCAGTTGCTGTTTCACTATTTGACACAAATCTTGTGCAGCCACTTTTTTATCAACCACTATCGCTAAATCACGTCGTATGGACGGGAATTTTGACAGTTCACGATAACGCGGTGTTTTACAGGTTAATAAAACATCCCGCTCAAGTTCAAATACAAACACCTTGCCTTTTAAATCTAATTGTTTCGCAAGTTTAGGATGCAACTGCCCCACATAACCAACACACACATTATTGTGTAGCAATAATGCACTTTGTCCGGGATGTAAAGCGCGCACTTGCCCTGCTTGCCAGGTAAACGTCTCAGCGAGCCCTGTCAATGCCAATAAACTTTCAACATCGCCTTTAATATCGTAAAAATTAGCCTCCCGTTTGGGTAATTGCCAATGTTTATCAGCTTGCTGGCTACATAATACGCCGGCAATTTTATGTTGTTGTTTCAAGCCGTTATCCGCTTTTGGGATAAAACATAAGCCTAATTCAAACAAGCGCACATGTGTTTGTTGTCTGTTTTGATTGTAGCAAAGGGCCTGTAATAAACCAGGTAATAAGCTCATCCGCATGACATCCATTTGGCTACTCATAGGATTTAATAACGGTAATCCGGTATGTCCTGTCAATAATTCCTGAATGGTGTGGTCCACAAAACTATAAGTGATCTGTTCATGATAACCACGGCTCATGCATAAAGCGCGCAATTCTTCTTCCGTTAATTTTGTTTCCGGCACTGCAAGAGCTTGTATGGGAAAAGCGCTCATATGCGTTGGAATATGTTGATAACCATAAACACGCGCCAATTCTTCGATTACATCGGCTTCGATATTAATATCAAAACGAAAAGACGGCGGGATCACTTGCCACTCATCCGTAACTTTCATACCTAAACGTTCTAAAATTGGAACAACTTGATCTTTAGGAAAATCCATTCCTAATAAACGATTTATACGTTCTAAACGCAAAGTAATACTTTTTTTATCTGAGGGTATTTGACCCGCAATAGTTACAGCTCCCGCTTTACCGCCTGCATATTCTAAAATAAGCGCACTAACCCTTTCTAAAGCAATTTGTGCAAGTTTAGGATCAACGCCACGTTCAAAACGGTAAGCCCCATCACTATTAATTCCAAATAAACGTGTTTTGCCCGCAATACGTTGTGGTAAAAAATGTGCACTTTCTAAAAATATTGATTTTGTTTCAAGACCAACGCCTGAATCGTTTCCACCCATCACCCCCGCCAATGCCAAAGGATTTTTTTCATCGCCAATCACTAAGGTGCGTGCATCAAGTTGCGCAATCGTTTCATCTAATAATGTTAAAGATTCGCCCGGTTTGCCGTCACGGACAATAATAGTTGATCCAATTTTTTCTAAATCAAAAGCATGTAAAGGTTGACCGAGTTCAAACATCACATAATTGGCGATATCTACAATTAAAGAAATAGTGCGCACACCAAGTTGCTCTAAACGATCTTGAATAAATTTAGGTGTAGGACGTGTATTATCAACATTTAAAATCACCCGCCCTGAATAAAAAGGGCAATCCAGAGAATCCAGTTTAATCGTTTTTTTATCATCGATAGTTACAGGTACTGAAGATTCTTTTTTTACAATTAAAGGCGTTTGTGTCAGCGCTGCTAATTCACGCGCAACGCCGTGTATACTTAAGCAATCGCCACGATTTGGCGTTAAATTAATATCGATTAAATGATCATCATTAGGCAAATCATGTAGGGCGTCCACTTCTAATCCTGACAAAGTCAGTATGTCTGCAATAGCTTTGATATTTTGTTTGGGATTCACCCATTCGCGCAACCAGTGCGCTGTCACTTTCATATTGCCACCTTTTCAAATAAAAGGCGTAAATCAGGAATGCCATAACGCAACATCACTAAACGCTCAAGTCCCATACCAAAAGCAAAGCCTGTGTATTTTTCGCTATCTATATTGCAGGCTTGTAATACATTCGGATGCACCATGCCGCAACCTAAAATTTCTAACCATTTATCGCCCCACGCTACATCAACTTCCGCAGAAGGTTCAGTAAAGGGAAAATAAGATGGCCGCATACGTATGGTTAATTCTTTTTCAAAAAATTGTTCTAATACGGTATGTAATAAACCTTTTAAATCAGCAAAACTGCTATTTTTACTCAGTAATAAGCCTTCAATTTGATTAAACATTGGCGTGTGGGTCATATCACTGTCACGGCGATAAACGCGCCCCGGCGCAATTAAACGAAATGGCGGCTGATGATTTTCCATATAATGAATTTGTACCGGAGAGGTATGACTGCGTAATAGCCGTCCGTCCGCAAAATAAAATGTATCATGCATCGCGCGCGCAGGATGATGTTCGGGCGTATTCAGCGCGGTAAAATTATAATATTCAGTTTCAACTTCTGGACCTTCAATGGTTTGAAAACCTAAGGAGTTAAAAATTTTAATTAAACGTTGTAAGGAACGTGTTAAGGGATGCAGACTGCCTAATTTATTTTGAATACCCGGTAAGGTAACATCAATTGTTTCACCTGCGAGTTCTTGATTGAGTTGTTCTGTTTCTAAAATGGTGCGACGATTTTGTAATTCTGTTTCGACTAAATTTTTAGCATCATTAATTAATTGTCCTGCGCGAGGACGTTCATCTGCTGATAATGTGCCTAAATTTTTAAGTAAAGCGGTGATTTCGCCTTTTTTACCTAAATATTGGACACGAAAGTTTTCAAGTGCTTGAAGATCTTGTGCACTATTAATAGCATGTTGAGCTTGTTTAATGATTTCAGTGACAGCATCCATGAAAAAATCCTCGTCATCCCCGCGAATGCGGGGATCTAATCCTAAATACTACACCAACGCAGCCTTTGCTTGTTCTACAATGCGGCCAAAACTGACGCTATCAAACACGGCAATATCAGCCAACACTTTACGATCTAATTGAATACCGGCTTTATTCAAACCATCAATTAAACGGCTATAAGAAAGACCAAATTCACGTGCGGCGGCATTAATCCGTGCTATCCAAAGACGACGGAATTCTCTTCTGCGAACCCGACGATCACGATAAGCATATTGTTCAGCTTTTATCACGGCTTGTTTAGCAACGCGATAAACGCGCGAACGTGCACCGTAATAACCTTTTGCTTTCTTTAAAACTTTTTTATGACGTGCTCTTGCGGTCACGCCTCTTTTTACTCTAGCCATGAAACACCTCTATTCTAGCGTTAATAAACGACGGACCAATTTAGCATCACTTTCACATAATATGCCTGGACGGCGTAAATTACGTTTACGTGCTTTAGCTTTTTTAGTCAAAATATGATTGCGAAACGCGCAACGGTGCTTCACTTTCCCCGACTTGTTAACCCTAAAGCGCTTTTTGGCACCTTTATTGGTTTTTATCTTAGGCATAACGACCCCTTTTTTTTACTTAACCTGTTTTAGTTCTTCAAAAAATAAACAATGAGGTACAGGCTTACCTCAATTATTTACTTCGCCTTTTTACTAGAGGCGATTAACATCCCCATTTGACGTCCTTCTAAACGCGGATGTTGTTCCACTACCCCCAAGTCTGCAATGTCTTTTTCAATGCGCTTGAGTAATTCAAAGCCCAAGTCATTATGCATGACTTCCCGACCCCGAAATCTTATGGTGACTTTCACCTTGTCGCCCTCTTCCAAGAAGCGCAGTAAACTACGAAGTTTAACTTGATAATCTGCCTCTTCAGTCGTAGGACGCATTTTAATTTCTTTAATTTGGATTTGCTTTTGCTTTTTCTTAGCAGCATGTTGTTTTTTCCGCTGCTCAAACTGAAACTTACCGTAATCCATAATCCGACATACTGGCGGTTTTTCATTCGGTGCAATTTCCACCAAATCCAATTCTGCTTCGCGCGCAAGACGCAATGCTTCTTCAATGACTACGATACCCAGTTGCTGACCTTCATTATCAATCAGACGTACATCGCGTACCCTGATTTTGTCATTTAGGCGAATATTCTTACTTATGGTCTGTCCTCCAATTAAATTTCAAGCTGTAAATGCTTGATAAATTCCTCTAATGTCATGGCGCCTAAATCTTCGCCATCGCGTTTTCGAACTGCAACCGTATGATCATTAAGCTCTTTTTTACCGAGCACCAACATATAAGGCACGCGCTGCATAGTATGTTCGCGAATTTTAAAGCCTATTTTCTCATTTCTCAAGTCGCTTGTCACCCTAAATCCATGTTCTTGCAACGATTTTGTAATTTCTTTCACATAATCTTCTTGTTCTAGGCTTAAATTAAGTACGCTAACTTGTATGGGTGAGAGCCATAATGGGAAGCTGCCGGCATAATGCTCAATTAAAACACCAATAAAACGCTCTAATGATCCAGTAATTGCGCGGTGTAACATCACAGGTACTTGTTTAGAGCCATCGATTGCAATATAAGTTGCCCCAAGACGTTCGGGCATAGAAAAATCCAGTTGCAAGGTGCCGCACTGCCAAACCCGATTAATACAATCGTGCAAATAAAAACTAATTTTCGGACCATAGAATGCGCCATCACCTGGCTCTATTTTCCAATCTAAGCCTGATTTTTCGACAACTGATTGTAAAGCATGCTCGGCTTTATCCCACAATTCATCAGATCCTACGCGCTCAGGTGGCCGTGTCGATAAACGTACACTGACATCATGAAAACCAAAATGTTTATACACTTTAAGCAGTAATACAATAAACCGTTGCGCTTCACTTTCAACTTGTTCTTCAGTACAAAAAATATGTGCATCATCTTGGACAAAATGACGTACTCGCATTAAACCGTGTAAAGCACCGGAGAGTTCATTGCGATGACAAGAACCAAATTCAGCCAAACGCAAAGGTAAATCACGATAACTTTTTAAACCTTGATTAAACACTTGCACATGTCCTGGGCAATTCATGGGTTTAATGGCAAAGTCATGACCTTCAGATTCAGTGATAAACATTTCACCGTGAAACTTTTGCCAATGGCCGGATTTTTCCCATAAACTTCTATCCAAAATCATCGGCGTTTTTATTTCTTGATAGCCATCACTTTGAATCATTTTGCGAATATATTGCTCAATGACTTGATAAATCGTCCAACCTTTAGGGTGCCAAAACACCATGCCGGGCGCTTCTTTTTGTAAATGAAATAAATCGAGTTGTTGACCAATTTTACGGTGATCACGTTTTAAGGCTTCTTCAAGACGATTTAAATAAGCATCCAATTGTTTTTTATCAGCCCAGGCCGTGCCGTAAATACGTTGCAACATTTCATTTTTAGCATCGCCTCGCCAATACGCGCCAGCCACTTTAGTTAATTTAAACGCCTTTAAATTACGGGTATTCGGCACATGCGGCCCGCGACATAAATCAATAAATTCGCCTTGACTGTAAAGTGATAATATTTCGCCTGCTGGAATATCGCGAATAATTTCAGCTTTATATAATTCACCTTTTTGGGTGAAAAAATCTATGGCTTCATCACGCGTCAAAGTACTGCGTGAAACAGGCAGCGCTTGTTGCACAATTTTTTCCATTTCTGCTTCAATTGCCGCAAAATCATCCAAGGAAAATCCAGGAGGATAAGAAAAATCATAATAAAAACCATCTTCAATCACAGGACCGATGGTCACTTGTGCACTGGGATATAAACGTTTCACCGCTTGCGCCAGTAAATGCGCGCAAGAGTGACGAATGATCTCTAAACCCGCGTCATCTTTAGCAGTAATAATTTTTAAAGAAACATCATGGTCAATAACAAAAGAAGTATCTACAGGTTGTTCATCAATTTGTCCGGCTAGCGCCGCAGCGGCTAATCCCGCGCCAATAGATTCCGCCACCTGTAAAACTGTTACAGGTTCTGAAAATGTCTTCTGACTCCCATCAGGCAAAGTAATGACAGGCATTATAAACTCCAAAATAGGAAAATATAGGCACGAGTGGGATCGAACCACCGACCACCACGATGTCAACGTGGTGCTCTACCACTGAGCTACGTGCCTAAAAAACACTCATGGAAACTGGAGATTTTATCCTAAATTCATGAACAAATCCACATGGCATCGCCATAACTAAAAAATCTATATTTATGAGCAATAGCTTGGTCATAAGCCGCAAGCACATGTTCGCGCCCCGCAAATGCCGATACCAACATGAGTAATGTTGAACGTGGTAAATGAAAATTGGTAATCATTGCATCGACAATATGAAATTTAAATCCTGGATAAATAAATAATTTTGTTTGTCCAGAAAAAGGTTTTAGTTCACCGCTCTTTGCTGCCGTTTCTAAACTCCGCACCACAGTTGTTCCGACAGCGACTACACGCCCGCCTTTTGTTTTTGTTTCTTGAATCACATCACAGATGGCTTGTGAAACTTCTAGCCATTCACTGTGCATATGATGTTCTAAAATATTCTCAACCCGCACGGGTTGAAAAGTACCTGCGCCGACATGCAAAGTCACTTCCCCTATTTTCACGCCTTTTGCTTTAATTTTGGCGAGTAAATCTTCATCAAAATGTAATCCGGCGGTGGGCGCTGCAACTGCGCCTGGAATATGACCATAAACAGTTTGATATTGTTCTTTATCAAGCGCCTCATCTGCCCGCTCAATATAAGGAGGCAAAGGCATATGACCGATTTCATCTAGAACTTTTAAAAAAGTTTGAGAGGATAATAAAGTAACGCGGTATAAACTTTCAATTTTTTCTTCGACACGCAAACGCATATTTTGTTCTAATAAAATTTCACTGCCTGATTTTGGACTTTTACTGGCGCGAATATGCACTAATGCTTCGCGTGTGGTGAGTAAGCGTTCAATTAAAATTTCAATCTGGCCGCCGGTTTCTTTTTGGCCAAACAAACGCGCAGGAATCACTTTAGTATTATTTAAAATTAAACAATCATTAGGTTGTAATAAATCTAATAATTGATAAAAATGGGCATGATTGATTTCGCCGGTTTTTCGATTTAAACACAGCAAGCGACTTTGACTGCGCGCTTTTAATGGGTATGCAGCAATGAGTTCTGGCGGTAAATCGTAATCAAAATCACGCGTCTGCATTATTTCTCAGCTGACTTTTAGCAGGCAATTTTACATCCCAAATAACGTCGAATTTTTCGAATGAATAAATTACACAATAAGAAAGATCAATTTGCCACCATTTTAATCCTTGACGTGCAGAATACGGAAATTTATGGTGTGTATTATGCCACCCTTCACCTAAAGCAATAATGGCGCAAAACCAATTATCGCGGCTATTATCATCTGTTTCATAAGTTTTTTGGCCGAACACATGACAAATAGAATTAACGCTCACTTCGCCATTTCTCATGAATACAGAACGCAATAATCCACCCCATAATATACCTAACAATGCGCCGCTCCATGTTTGGGTAACAAAACCAGCAATAATGCCTGGAATTAACATACCTAACAAAACCACCACAAAATAAGGCATCGGTTTCCAAGCTACAGATGAGTGACTTACTTTTTCTAGTAAACGACGGTCAGCAGCATCTAATTCTGTATTCGGTTGAAAATTTGTTAAGAGCCACAAAAAATGTGAATGAAAAAAATTAAGTATGATATTTTTGTAGGGTCCAGCAATTGGCGAATGTGGATCTCCAGGTTTATCCACAAAACGATGATGGGCGCGATGCGTTCTTACCCATTGCAATAAACCGCCAGTTAAAGACATGGTGCCAAGGATCATTAATAAATAAGCAAACCAAGGCTTACATTTAAAACTACGATGGGTAAAATAACGATGATAACCAATGCTAATCCCAAATTGCGTTAACACCCACATCAATGCAAACAATACAAAATGAATGGTTTGAGTTTCTGGCCACCAATAAATAGCGGCCGCAATAGTCGGTAATGTTAAAGAATAAACAGCGATATTATAAAAACGTCGATCATCCGCATTTAATCCACCCCAAGTGACTTTATCTATATCATCCATTATTTCTCCCTTTCATGGGCAATTTTACATCCCAAACAATACCGCATTTTTCTAATAAACATATTACATAATAAGAAATATCAATTTGCCACCACTTGAGTCCGTGGCGTGCTGAATAAGGAAATTTATGATGAGAATTATGCCAGCCTTCGCCGAACGCAAAAACGCCAAAAAACACATTATCACGGCTGTTATCTTTAGTGTCATAAGTTCTTTGCCCAAACATATGACAAAAAGAATTAATTCCCAATTCTAAATTCCGAAAAACAACACAACGTAATAGACCGCCCCATAATATACCTAATAATGCGCCACTCACGGTCTGAGTCCAAAGACCTGCAATAATACCTGGAATTAATAAACCTATCATAATAACACTTAAATGTGTAAAACCTGGCCATGCGATACGAGATCGATTAACCTTAGCCAATAATTGCCGATCAATTTCATCAAATTTTTTAATGGGTTTAAAATTGGTTAATAGCCACATAAAATGAGCGTGCAAAAAATTTAATACAGCATTTTTATACGGAGCCACAATGGGTGAATGTGGATCATGCTCCTGTTCTACATAATGATGATGTGCACGATGTGTTCTAACCCATTGGATTAAAGGTCCTGTTAAACACATCGTGCCTAATATCATGAGCAGGTAAGCAAACCAGGGTTTGCATTTAAAGCTATGGTGAGTAAAATAGCGATGATAACCAATTGTAATACCAAGTCCCGTCAAATATCCCATAAATACAAATAGAAATAAATGAATCACTTCAGTTTGCGGCCACCAATAAATACCGGCTGCAATACTAAGCAACGTCATCACATATACTGTAAAGTTGGAGATGCGCATGTTTTTAGCATTTAAACCGCCACGTGTAAATTCATCAATAACTTCCATACTAAGATTCCTTAGCAAATACCAAACTCACATTCTGTCCACCGAAACCAAATGAATTAGATAATACGATATTCACTGGTGCTGCAATCGCTTGGTTAGGCACAACATTGAGTAGAATATCTGGATCAGGTTGATGATAATTAATAGTCGGTGGTACGATTTGATGTTGTAAAGTTAATACTGAAAATACGGCCTCTATTGCACCAGCAGCACTAAGGGTATGTCCTATCATTGATTTATTAGAACTCACTAATAATTTTTGACATTGATCACCAAATAATGACTGTATCGCTCTGCCTTCCATTTTGTCATTCTCAGGTGTACTGGTGCCATGTGCATTTATATAATCTACTTGAGTTGTTGCAAGATTCGCATCATCTAAAGCTTTTTGCATGCAAGCGACAATTTTCTCGCCACTTGGATTACTACGTGTCCTATGATAATTATCAGTCACATCCCCATAGCCGATGAGATACGCTAGAATGTTTGCACCCCGTGCTTTAGCGTGTTCAATATCTTCAAGCATTAATGCACCTGCACCTTCACCTAAAACAAAACCATCTCGATTCTGTGAAAAAGGTTTGGATGCTTTTGCAGGACATTCATTAGCACTCGATAGTGTCGAAAGTAATGAAAATCGTGCCACTGTCTCAGCTTCAACGCAGCTATCTGCACCTATAGCCATCGCAATTTTTGTATGTCCCATACGAATTTGCTCTGCTGCTAATTGAATAGCATGCGCACCTGATGCGCAGGCTGTATTCACATAATAAGGCACTTTCGACAAATGATATTGATCTTGAAGAAAATTAAAAGATTCCTTACAAGAGATATGCTCATATACATGCTTTAGATTTTTCCACTTTTCCTGTCTTGATAGCATAAAACGATCAGACCATGATATTTCTAATGCGGGTAGCACTGCAATTATCAATTGACACTCTGCAAATTGATCAGCAGATAGTTGGCTCTGAGATAAGGTTTGTTTCAAAATGCTTTCCACTAAAATAGAAACGCGCTGGGGACCTGGAAAATTCAAATCAATGGTTGCAGCAATTTTTGTGGGTAAATGTGCGGTTGGAAAGCGCGTAATTTCACGAACACCGGAATGACCATTACACAGTTTTTGCCAATTTTCTTCAAGGCCACATCCCAAACTGGTATAAAGACCCATTCCGGTAATCGCTAAAGCATGTGCTGGTAATTTCATGCAACCTCCACACAAGCAAAAGCATGACCATGAGTTTCGCCCGCACAATGTACCCATAGCTCTTTTAATTTTTCACGATCTAAACTTTGTAATGCTAATATAATCCCAACGGGCATTGCCGCTTCTAAAATTGTGCCTACTTCACTACTTGCATTGCGAATAACCTTGGTGTTATCGCAAAGCGAAGTTTCGAATTTACTGCTCATCGTTATCATATTTGTGATTTTGGGTAAATCTTGATCTATTCGACTACCAATTTTACATTGTGAAAGTTGTGCTAAAATAGGCGCTTGGCGCGCTTTAGCTGCTTGCTCTGATTCTAATATTAAAAAGCCACTGGCACTGCCCAATTGAAAACCATACACTGCTGTAATTTCATTTGATTCATTATTACTGACACCACCCACCAAAATACGACTGGCTTGTCCTGATTGGATACGAGAAAATGCTAATTGAATGGCTTGTGCCCCTCCTATGTCGCCCCCCATTAATGTTACACTAGAACCCGTAAGGCCATAAAGTAAGGCAATATTCGCGGCTAATAAATTGGGTAATTGGCTCAAAAACAAAGTAGGACGCAATTGTTCCATTAATCCTTTATTTAGTGTTTCTTCATATTCACCTGCTTCCTTACACGCATTAATAATAGCTTGGTCAGCTGCTTCGTCCCGCTCTCCACCACGTAAGGCCGCAATAATTTGGGTATCTTGTAATAAATCAAATTTATTTTTTAATTGTGCATGTTCTAATGCAACACCTGCAGTGTAAACTGCACTCTGCATGGTTTTGCCCATCAGGCGTCTGTCACTTTGCTTAATAATTTGTTGCTCAACATCATAATCGACCATTGGCAATCCAGATAATAAACCATAACCCGTAATACAAACTTTATGCGGGATGGACATCATTCACCTTTATATCAATACCCATTACTTGTGCGCGACTTTTTAACATATCTTCTATTTCTGTATTAGGAACGGGTGCTAAACGTAGACGCACCTCGGCATTCGCCACAGTTTTATTTTGATGAATAATTTCACCTTCGGCAACCGCATAACCTGATCCTTGTTGCACAATTTTTACGCGCACTTCAAGGACACTATTAGGCGGCACAAAATCTCGAAATCGCGTATCTTCCACCCCAAATAAAAAAGCCATTTTTTTAAATTGATTTAAAGTAAGTGATAACATCCCGGCTGCTTGCGCAATAGTTTCAATCATGAATACACCTGGCAACACAGGGAATCCAGGGAAATGCGCATCAAAAATAAATGAGGATTCTGGCACTTGTGTCATACAAACCATCGTTTTTTGCGACCGATCTAAAGTCAGCACACGATCGATCATATTAAACTTTAAAAAATCCATTATTTTTTCTCGTCAATTAACTTTTGCACGCGATCCAAAAAATCGCGCATGGTAAACATATTTTGCATTTGCTCAGTCTGACCACTGGCCTCTTCTACCCATTCTTCAACAGGAATATTAATGCCATATTTTTTATCAATTTCATAAGTGATATCTAAAAAATCTAAACTATCTATTCTCAAATCTGTCATTAAATTTGAATCTAAACTAATAGTACTTTTATCGATTCCTGAAATTTTATTAATAATTTCTGCAACGGAATTAAACAAATCTGACACGATTCCTCCTTATTTTTCCAGATATAATAAAGTCTTTTTGAGCACATCTTCTATAGAATGACAACTGACCCCATATTGATCCAATAATTTTTGGGTGGCTTTTTTACAAAATTGTGGATTTTCAACTGTATATAACCAAAAAGGGTCAGCGGCTTTTACTAAATATAATCCTCTTTTACTGTATGATAATAATTTTCTAGCGACACGCCACAAGAAGCAAGGTACGAAGAAGGTACGTGGTCCATAAACTTCTGCATATATATCCGTTGTTTGTCTCATCGATAATTCTTCACCTTGACCACATGTTAAATGAAATATGCGTCCAATGGCATTTGGGTCATTCATAGAAAAATAAATACTTTTTGCGACATAATCCACAGGCACTACATCCAGCAAACAATTTTTATTCGCAGGTAGTAAAGTAAAAGGCAGTGGAATTCTTTTTATGATTTGCGTGGACGGGAAGAGCACATTACTACGCACCGTGCTGCCATCAATACTATGTCCTAAAATTATAGACGGTCTAAAAATCATGATTGGCAAGGTATCTTTGACTTCATGCACTAATTTTTCAGCGGCAAATTTTGTGGCTTCATAATTATTTTTAAAACCATCGGCATCAGAAAAATCTTCTTCGGTCACAATACCCTTACGCTTTCCTGCAACATAAGCTGTGCTGACATGGCCATATACTTTAAATTCAGGATTGTGTTGTTGGCACGCTTTTGCAAAAGTGATCATATTGCTCGCGCCTTGCACATTAACAGCTTCTAAAAATGCTTTAGGTTTTTCAAACTGCACTACTGCAGCGCTATGAATGATGTGAGTTATTTTATTAGCTAAGTCTTGATATTCCTGCGTACTTAAACCCAATTGTTCAAGCGTGATATCTCCTTTAATAGGAAATACACGGTCAGAATTAACAGTAAACCTGCTAAGAGATGAATCACGTATCAGACAATAACACTGTGCATTCGGGTCTTTTGCCAAAATATTGCGCAGCAGTTCTCCGCCTAAAAAGCCCGTTGTGCCGGTGATAAAATAAATTGGACTTGCCATATCCTCGCCTAACTTCCTAAAAAATGTACATTATACATTTAATCCATCCCATGGTATAATTTTTTTCTTGCCGAGGTGGCGGAACTGGTAGACGCGCCGGATTCAAAATCCGGTTCCTTCGGGAGTGTCGGTTCGATTCCGATCCTCGGTACTAAACATTTAACACTGATTTTACAAAAGGTATTGTTAACTTACGTTGCGCCTGCAGTGATGCTTTATCCAAAGTATCCAGGATTGAAAATAATTGTGCCATGTCACGTGGACAACGTTTTAATAAAAATTGTCCAACTTCTTCTGTCAACACTAAGCCCCGTAATTTTGATCGCATGGCTAAGGCAGCACATTTATCTTCATCTGATAATAAATGTAATTGAAAAACCACACCCCAAGCCAAACGCGAAACCAAGTCAGGTAGCTCTAATCCTAAACGTTGGGGTGGATTGCTACCCGCAATTAACAAAGTCTGGCCATTATCGCGAATCCGATTGTATAAATGAAATAAAGCCTCTTCCCAAGGTTTATTTTTTGCAATGGCTTCCACATCATCAATGCACACTAAATTCACATGCTCCAAGTCCTGCAAAATATGTACGGACAAGCCTGGTGTTTTCAGTGGTAAATAAACACAACTTCGATTGTTTTGGGCTGCCACATGACAAGCCCCTTGTAATAGATGACTACGTCCTGCGCCGTTTTGCCCCCATAAATAAATAAACGGATGATCGAATCCTTGTGCCGCAACTTTTAATGCTGCAACACAATGTGTATTCACACCCTCAAAAAAATTATCGAATGTTGCATCATCGCGTAAACCTAGGGGTAATGCTAATTGTGTACTCATGGATTATAAATATTGATAATGCAGTGCATGTTCATTACTACTCGGTGAAGGTTGCAACAATTGCCCCGCAGCTATTTGTTGTTGCAGTTGTTCAACCGAACCTGATAGTTTAAGTTGCATGATGACGCTTGTGGCGGTTAACTTTATAGGCGTCATGGTATCAATGACAGTTAATGATTGCAAATAACTCAAAAGATGCATGTATTTTTGGCCATTATTCACATTATCAATAGTAAGCTCTATACTTCCGGCCTCAGCAGTTGATGCATTTTTTTCAGATCGGTTCACCACTTCATTTGCAAAACGATCAACACTGGCTTTAATCAATTCTGCAGGCGTAGCGCCTTCATTTTGCCAGCCCACTTGTTCATTAGGTAATATTAATAACCAATCCGCAGACCACTGCAAAGTTTGTAGATTTTGAAAAATCCGTCCAGATAAAGTATTTTCCGCGCGATAACGCGCAGCTGCCGGTTTTAATGCAGATCCCACGTGATACCACACATCATTCAATGCCACTTGTTGTTGGTCGGTCAGATCTAACAAAGGAAATAATACCGGAATGCCACGCATTTTACTGTCGGTAATAAATAGTTGCTGCCAATGAATCATACTTAATTCATATTCACCCACTATGGCTTGCGTACCATTTTCTTCTACGGCCATCCAGACTAGGGTTAGAGGCCTCTCGCCTGTCCAAACTTTAACATTATTTCTTTTCAAAAAATCATCTACAGATTTTTGATCAAATTGCACTTCAATGGAATGATCTTGATAACGAAACTGCTGGGCCCATTGGCTGGCTTGCGCCGTGGTAGGCACTGCGGTCGGCTTATTACTACCTGTTAATTTATTAAATACTTGTATTAATGCCTGCTGCATTGCGGCATCACGTGCACTCGGTTCTTGCGAATCAATAGCAACGATGCCAGTATACAGATAATCTCTTTCAGCAGACTGACCAATAATAGTAAAAACGCAGAGTATCAAACCCAGTAAATAATTTAATCTCACTATTTTCATAAAATACTCGTTATAATAGCCTTACTTCGGTATAATAGCATGATGAACAACTCTGAAACACCTAAAAATTTAACCTATCGCGATGCTGGCGTTGATATTGAAGCAGGCGATCGTCTAGTTGATGATATTAAAATCATTAGTCAAGGAACACACCGTCCTGAAGTATTAGGCAGCATCGGTGGCTTTAGTGCCCTCTTTGAATTGAAACGTTATAAAAATCCAGTATTGGTATCTGCAACCGATGGCGTTGGCACTAAATTATTATTGGCCAATCAATTAAATAAACATGAAGGCGTAGGTATTGATCTTGTCGCCATGTGTGTCAATGATTTAATTGTTTGTGGAGGCGAGCCTTTATTTTTTCTCGATTATGTAGCGAGTGGCAAATTAGATTTACCCATACTTAAAAAAGTGATTACCAGTATTGGTGAAGGTTGTCAGCAAGCAGGGGCCGCACTTGTCGGTGGTGAAACTGCTGAAATGCCGGGCATGTATACAAAAGGTGATTATGATCTGGCAGGATTTGCAGTAGGCGTTGTGGAAAAATCAGCGATTATTGATGGCAGTCAAATTAAACCAGGGGATGCGATTATTGCGCTGGGATCCCAAGGCCCACATTCCAATGGTTATTCATTAATCCGTAAAATTATTGAAGTGTCACAAACGCCTCTTGATAGTGTATTTGATAATGGTAAAACTTTGGCTGATATTTTAATGCAACCCACACGTATTTATGTAAAATCAGTGCGTGCACTGTGTCAGAAAAATCCCGTGCATGGTATTGCCCATATCACCGGCGGCGGATTATTAGAAAATATTCCACGCATATTACCCAAGCATACTTGTGCTGAACTTAAATCTTGGCAATGGCCACGTATTTTTCATTGGTTACAACAGCACGGCAACATCGAACAAACTGAAATGGCAAGAACATTTAATTGTGGTATTGGCATGATAGTGATAGTTGCAGCAGAACATCTTAATAGCAGTATTGAATTATTACGCGAGCACGGCGAACTGGCGTGGCCCTTAGGACAAATCACCCACAGTGATTCAGAAGAGCCCATGGTGATGATCCAATCAAATAATTAAAGAGCTTTTAATGCCCCACTCTCCTTATCGTATAGTAGTATTGATCTCTGGCTTTGGCAGTAATTTACAAGCGATTATTAATCAAATAAAAACCGGTGATATTCCTGCACAAATTTGCGCAGTGTTAAGCGATAAAGCCGATGCTTACGGTTTGCAACGCGCAGCACATGCACATATTCCTGCAATCGCTCTCCCAAGAAACGAATACAAAGATCGCAAAGCATTTAATCATGCGATGATAAAAGAGATCGATACTTTTAAACCTGATCTAGTGGTGTTATCTGGATTTATGCGAATACTTTCTGCTGAATTTGTAGAACATTACCAAGGTCGACTGATTAACATTCATCCATCGCTATTACCCAAACATACAGGTCTTTCAACTCATGCTAAAGCATTAGCACACGGTGATAAAGAACATGGCAGCACTGTACATTTTGTCACCGACGAATTAGATAACGGCCCCATTATCGCGAAAATAATTATTAATATTGATGAAAATGATAACATCGATACCTTAAAATCCCGCGTGCAAGAAAAAGAACATATCCTATATCCTGCCGTCATCAAATGGTTTGCCGAAGGAAGATTACATTTAAAAGGCAATAATGTTTATTTAGATAATCTCGTATTACCTGATACTGGCGCGGTGTTGGAGATTGGGTAATAAAATAATTTTCCCGAACATCTACCCAGGGTTACGACTCTACGCGTCTAGACCCTGGGCTAACAACTATAAAGCCTTCGGCCTAAGATTGAAGAATTATATTTTTAAGACATTTTTAAAATGTTTTTGTTTGAGATAGGGCAAACACTCCCAACCTTCTGGGTGACCCCATCAATAAGTGCACGCAATAGCAGTGCCATCATCACAGCATTGCAAACATGCCAGATAAAATGGGTGCCGATGGGAATGATAGGACACATAATAAGATCTAATGTACGAAGAATTAACGAAAAACTCCACAATAATAACGCTAGCAACATGATATGTGTGGCGGGCGATTTTTTCCACCATAGCATTACTACGAAGAAACAGAATATGAAGTAACCAGGCACATACATAATCGTACCATTCAAGAAATCGCGTGGCACAAAAAGTTCTGATATAAAATTTACCGCCATGAATACAAGCCACAGCGCTAACGCGTGTATAAAACGGAAGTCAAGTAACCGTATGCACGCTGAAAAGATAAACAGATTCATAAATAAAAGAATTGGGATAACATCCATTAACACGGTATGACTATTCGGCATAAAATGCCAGATACCGCTACCAATACCTATAATACCGATCAGGATGCTGAGTAATTTAATATCCCAAATACGCCAAGATGCTTCTCGTAGTGTTTTGATCTGCTGCCATGTCCACCAAGCAGCGAGCAAGAATGCAATATTACTGATGGCATTAAGCGGCTCTGCCCAAAGTCCCAAGTGCCCAGCGCGCTCACAATAGCTATCTAGATAAGTCAACGTAGTTTTCATGGTTGTCTCGCTTTAGTGTATTAAATATATATAAGTGACAGCTTAGTTTTAGACAAGATATTTAAATGATTAGTCTAGGTGATTTCTGTCAGCATTGCTGACAGTTATATTTACCAGGGATATTAAGTTCAAAGTTTTTTTGATAATTTCTTCTTGATTAATTTTACTCATGCTAAGATCTGTAATTGCAGAAGTTTATCTTAGTTCATTTTTTACATTGGGACTTGGATAAAGCTGGTTAAATTTTTCAATAAGTTCATTTTTACTGCAGCCAAAGATCTTAATATAATAATATACATCGGGTACTGGTCCAGAATTCCTATCTGATTCAGAAATCTCTTTATATTGAACCTTTAATATATCCAGTAGTTTCTTTAATTGTCCCAATGAATTTTCTCGTTGTTTATTGTCCTGTTTGTCCTGTTCCGTATCTTCGTTTGGATTCCACATCTGGTATCTGTATAGAAGTTGGCAACTTCTATATTCGGTGTTACTGGAAATCCAACTGATCATACTTGAAGTATCTTTAAATTGCTTATCAAAAAATTGTAATAAAAGCTTGTGGCACAAGCCAGCTGATCTGTTTGAATCCTATGTCAATAATTATGCTATCCCATTGTGTATCAATACACCACGGTTTATGGGGGGATCAAACGCAACCAACTGAATAAATTAACAAAAATCTTCTTTGTCGCAATAATAACCTAACCTTAGGTAAACGCATGTCCTTTGTAAGTATTTGTTTGCAAAATAGCTTATTTATGATATCATAACTCACTGAGTTAAATAGGAGCACTGGTATGCCATTACATGTTATATATAGTTGGAATCATGATGCAAAATATAGCTATGATGCCTTAGTATGTGCTGGGAGCTTAGAGCAAGCTGATGACTTGATGTTTATTTTACTTAATCAACATCTGCAAATAAAAGATAAGGTGTCAGTGAGCTCCACAAAAATCGGTCTCAATGATCTTCCCGATCAGTATAAAAAACTAACCGAAAGTCAGCTTTTTTTAGAGCAATACTCAAGAAACAATCATCGAAGAGTTCAAGCGAATGCTGAATTATTAACTATAGAGTATCATCTAAAAGCATCACCATTATCATCTAAGATATTTAATTGGTTACAGAATAGCATCATACCTCCCGGTTTATGCTTAGCCGGAGGAAGTATTTATTCTGATAAATTCCGTTTCGGTATGATGATGATGCCTCTTAATATTACAGGTGCCGTGATAATCAAATGCTTGGCATATATTTATTCTGCACAACCTGGAGAAATGTTAAAGAAAGATGCGGATTTTGAAAAGCGTGTTAATGCGGTCAAACCATTTTATGTATCTGTAATTGTGCCATTTAAAGAAGAACTGATGTTTAGAGTGCTTGCTCATAGTATCTTTCGGCATTTGGTGCAATATTTTCTGATTCGATACGCAAGTTTATTGCCCGTTAAATCAAATTCGAGCCAGATAGCAAAGTGGATTGCAATTGTGGGCTCTTCTATATTGTTTGGTTACGCCCACAAAGGTAACGGTAACCCCGTTCAGGTTTTATATACAACTTATATGGGCCTTGTTTTGTCGATGATTTACGAATCAAAAGGTTTTCCTGCGAGTGTTGGACTCCATATGGCTCAAAATTTCCTCCATCCTTTTTTGGTAAAAATAGGCTTCAATACTAATACTCAAAAACGCTTATTTTTACCTACCAAAATGTACCAATACAACATAACCCAGAGCTGGGTAGCAACGGGTACCCGCTTAAGAGAACAAGAAAAAATACCGGTTACACTTGATAAGCATTTTGAAAAGGAAGTGATAGACAGTCAATCCAATGCGTATTTTAGAAATACAAAAAGGATGGAACAATTTATAGTCTAAAAATGTAGACACTGGAAATTTTGTCTTAATCCGCTGGTCGCGGGTATCAATCCCAACACGACCCACTTGATTAAAGTGCTTGCGAAATGAGCGCACGTTCAGGGGATAAATCAGAGCTAAGTGACGCTTGTTTTATATCCAAATACTCTGTCACGCGCATAAATAACATTTGTATATTTTTTTCTTCTTCTGTAAGGGGGCTTCTGTCACTGAGTTCTATTTTTAATATTTCATTTATTGTTGCAATTGGATTTTCTGCTCCAAGTAAACTGATATCATCAGAAGCACCGTAATGCGTTTTCATTTCTCTAAGCTTTTGTCTTGCAATGCCAACTGAATCAGGCTCGCTAGATAGCCAAGAAATAGAGGCTGTATTATTTTTTATATAGGTCTCTAAGATTGCCATGACTTGCGCGGGGATATCTTTATCATTGATATCCATCAGACTTAATTTCAATTCTTCTATGAACATGCTCGTATCATTATCAGTGTATTCTTCATAAGAAACATGCAGGAATGTAGCATGTTCATTAAATGTATAATAGGCATTCTTTTCATGTACCTGTTTGTAAAGGGCCTTTAATAAATCCCATTTATATGACAGCCTATCATTTCCCCCGTCAGCATTTAGGATCATTATTACTGCTTCTTTAGGATTACTTTCTATCTTCTCATCGAGTCCTAAAGGTTTACGTGCCTGACGTTTACTCATTCGAAAGCCTGCATACGCAGCGAGCATCGTTGCAACGCCACCTGGAAATGGCAATAACCCACCAAGAAATCCTATCCCCACAAATCGACCCAAAGTGCCGCGCGTACTTCCTCTTACAGATGTACCTAATGCAGTACTTCTTTTAATATCGTTGATTGCTGCTTTTAGGCATCCAGAGTCACAGTGTCGCGTGATAAAATTTATAATTGAAGAGGGGTTTTCAAATGGCACAATAGCTTTTCCTCATTTTAGTGAAAATTTAGAATAACATCTTCAAGTTAATAGATAAAGTTTTTATATTCTAGGGACTTACAACAATTTTGGCCCTCTGAGATATTAGCGCAAAAGCGCCTAGACCCTTGTATCTTAAAAATCATGTATTCTAATTAAAGTTTATTGTTCTAGAGCAATAAACTTTAATTAGAATACATGATTTTTAAGATACAAGGGTCTAGACGCGTAGCGTCGTAACCCTGGGTTGTGGGATTAAAAAAATCTACACCCTTATCCTCTTCACCGCCTCCAACCAACCCTGATATAGAGATTCACTTAGATCATTGGGCCTCTTGGGTGTGAATATTTTTTCGCATTGTAAGATGTGGGTGATCTCTTCTAGATCATGTAACCAATTTAATTGTATTGCGGCCATAAATGCTGCGCCTAGTGCTGTGGTTTCTATCATTGATTGGCGCTCTATGGGGATTTGTAAAATATCGGCTAAAAATTGCATTAACATATTATTGTTAACCATGCCACCATCTACACGTAAGTGGGTTATTTTATTATTTGCATCTAATTGCATGGCATTGATTAAATCTTTGGTTCGATAGGCTACCGCTTCTAATGCGGCGCGCACTATGTGGGCTGCTTTGGTATTGCGGGTTAAACCCAATATGGCGCCTCTTGCGTTGGGTTCCCAATAAGGCGCACCTAAGCCGGTGAAAGATGGAATGAAATATACCCCATCGGTACTACTCACTTGATTTGCAATTGTTTCTGATTCTTGTGCAGTTTTAATAATGCCTAAACCATCACGCAGCCACTGTATGGCTGTACCTGCATTAAAAATACTGCCCTCGAGCGCGTAGCTTATTTTTCCATTTATACGATAAGCAACTGTACTGAGTAAACGATATTTTGATTGTATAATATTATCGCCAGTATTCATGAGGATAAAACAACCTGTACCATAGGTACTTTTAATATCGTTTGGATGTAAACACGCTTGACCAAATGCAGCGGCTTGTTGATCGCCCATCATCGCAACAATTTGAATACTCGCACCAAAATGATTTTTATCTGTCGTACCAAAATGAGCGTTATTATCTAACACTTTAGGTAATAATGATGCTGGGATATTAAATAATGTTAATAAATCTGGATCCCAATCTTCCGTATGAATATTAAATAATAAAGTGCGCGCGGCATTGGTGATATCACTGGCATGAACACCACTTGTTAATCGCCATAATAAATAACACTCAATAGTACCAAATGCAAGCTCGCCACTTTCTGCTTTTGCGCGTGCGTCTTTAACATTATCTAATATCCAGGCAATTTTGCTAGCGGAAAAATAGGGATCTAATAATAAACCTGTTTTTTCTTGAATAGGAGCAGATGATAATTGCTGACAATATTGTGCCGTGCGCCTATCTTGCCACACAATGGCAGGATAAATCGCTTTGCCTGTTTTTCTATCCCAAATCACTGTGGTTTCTCGTTGATTGGTAATGGCAATGCCAGCAATCTGCTCTACATTTATGTTGGCAATCTTGATAGCCGCTTGGCATGTATTTAAAACATTTTGCCAAATAGTTTCCGGGGAATGCTCGACCCAACCTGATTGTGGAAAAGATTGTGGGTGTTCTTTACGCGCAAGTCCTATGACTTTAAATTGACGATCAAATACCAAGCCCCGCGTGCTGCTTGTGCCTTGATCTATGACTAATAAATAATCTTTCATGTAAGTGCTATCCTTAATTTAACTATTATAAACCATATGGAACATGAGCAATGAATCCTGTAGATTTACTGATTATTGGCGGCGGCATCAATGGCTCTGGGATTGCTTGTGATGCCGCAGGTCGCGGTTTATCGGTGCATTTGTGCGAACAAAATGATCTCGCAAGCGGTACATCTTCTAAAAGTACTAAATTAATTCATGGGGGTTTACGTTATTTAGAATATTATCAATTTCATTTGGTACGTGAATCACTTATCGAGCGCGAAATATTATTGCGTAAAGCGCCGCATTTGATTTGGCCGCTATCATTTGTATTACCCTATCAATCGCATTTACGGCCTATTTGGATGATTCGATTAGGTTTGTTTTTATATGATCATCTGGCTAAGCGATCTATTTTACCCGATTCAAAATATTTAACATTAAATAATACATCTTATTTTGAACCGTTAAAACCGCAGTATACGAAGGGATTTATGTATCCTGACTGCGCTGTTGATGATGCACGCTTAGTTATCGCTAATGCGATCAGCGCACATGAGCTGGGCGCGCAGATTTCAACTTATTGCAAGGTTGAAAAATTAACGCGTATCAATGGTCTTTGGCAGGCAGAAATACATGATCAAAAAAATAATAAAAAATTTACGATAACCGCAAAAGCCGTGGTCAATGCCACAGGTCCTTGGACAGAACCTTATTTAACACAGCATCATATTCGTCTTGTAAAAGGCAGTCATATTGTTGTTCCAAAACTTTATGAAGGTGAACAAGCTTATATTTTACAACAAGCAGATAATCGCATTGTGTTTGCCATTCCCTATGAACAACACTGGACACTTATAGGCACAACAGATATCGATTATACTGGCGATCCTAGTCTTGTTGAAATTTCAGAAGATGAAATAAATTATCTATGCCAAATCATTAACAGCTACTTTAATAAACAGATTAATACCGAATCGGTTGTATGGCATTTTTCTGGCGTACGCCCGTTATTTGATAGCAATCTTCAAAAAGATCCAAAATCAGTATCACGTGACTTTTCTTTTGAACTCAATGATAAACATGGACAACTGCCCTTATTATCAGTCCTAGGTGGAAAAATCACTACTTACCGCATTTTAGCCGAACAAGCATTGCATAAACTTAAACCTTATTTCCCTCATATGGGACCCGATTGGACAGCAACTGCACCCCTGCCAGGTGGTGATATTGCAAATGCTGATTTCGAGCAATTTTTTAATATGATAAAAACTGAATATGCTTATTTACCCGAAGAATTGTTACATAGACTCGCACGTCAATACGGCACCAGAATAAATATCCTATTAAAAAATGTCACTTCTGTTGCAGACTTGGGTCAAGATTATGGGACAACGCTTTATGAACGTGAAATTGACTATTTAAAGAAATATGAATGGCTACACACAGACGATGATTTACTCTATCGGCGCACGAAGCTAGGACTTGCTATTTTGGCATAGTTTTTGTATCATATGTTTTGCAAGACCTTAATTTGTCTGCTATTTTTAATAAAAGTAAGTCCCAAAAGAGGCATAAAATGACAACACAATATTCAATTCCTGCGGTATTATTACTCGCAGGTGCTATCACTGGAAACGCAATTGCCGGTGATATTACTAACAAAAACAATGAGATGCGTAATGAAACCGCTCTCGGTTATGAATTTGGCTTTAATGATGATTACCATCTAGCCGTAGAAGTTTTTGGTCAAAGAAATCCTGGCGAGCATAAAGTCAATAATTACGCTTATGGCCTTGATGAGTCAAGTCCTGTAGATGATTTTGAAGTCTGGGGACTCAATGATGGTCGCGCTGATTTAGATTGGACCACGGGTGTGCGTCTTCGTCCTGGTGTTAATATCACCAACAATACACGTTTATTTTTAGATGGTGGTGTAGTTTTTGGTGATTTCAGCATGGAATTAACCGATTCAGCAACTGCCGTGAGTGCTGCTCAATTAGGTGCTGATGATATGACTCAAAGTAACCTGTTACGCGGTATTCGTTATGGCGCAGGTATTGAGCATCAATTAAAAAATGTCAGCCATTTAAGACTTGTACTTGATTACAGCATGACAGAATTCGAATCTGCTACAACCAATCAAATGCCCTCTAACACGATGGCAACTACTGCAAATGATATGAACAATGTTACTGCACTTGATGCACCTGCTTATCAACAAGTCACTTTAAGTGTTAAAGCAGAATTTGATCCGGGTTTAGGATTCTAATTATCCCACCCAGACTCGCGCATTTTCAAACATTCTCCGCCAAGTGCGCGCTGCATCTTGAATCATACGTTCTGGATGTGGCATCATTAATGTCACGCGACCATCTAATGTTGTTAATCCTGTAATCCCGTCAGGCGAACCATTAGGATTAAATGGGTATTGCTGCGTTGGCAGACCATGATTATCAATATACCGTAACGCAATCTGTGCAGAATTCACGTCCTTAGAAAATTCAGCATGACCTTCACCATGTGAAACAATAATAGGCATATGTGAACCTATCATATCTTTAAAAAAGATCGATGGGCTTGGCATTACTTCGACCATGACTAAACGCGCTTCAAATTGTTTTGATAAGTTTTGGGTAAATATCGGCCAGTCATTTGCCCCAGGTATTAAATCTTTTAATTGCGCTAACATTTGGCAACCATTGCATACACCTAAGGTAAATGTATTTTTGCGTAAGAAAAATTGTTGAAACACTTGTTGTGCGCGCGGATGATATAAAATTGTGCTCGCCCAACCACGGCCTGCACCTAATACGTCACCATAAGAAAAGCCACCGCATGCGGCAAGACCATGAAAATCACTTAAATCTTGTTGCCCTGATAATATGTCACTCATATGCACATCAATGGCGGTAAAACCTGCTGCATCAAAACTTGCTGCCATTTCAATTTGGCCATTGACACCTTGTTCACGCAAAATTGCAACTTTGGGTTTCTCATGTTTATGAATAAATGGTGCCGTAATATTTTCATGATGATTATAAGTTAAACTCAAAAATAATCCTTTATCGGTATTATCAAGAATATGATCATATTCTTCTAAAGCGCAATCTGAATTATCACGCAATTTGCGTATTTCATAACTCACACGTGACCATTGCTGTTGTAATGCTCCTCTTTCCCATTCACAAACAGAAATATTATTTTTTGTAATGATTATTTTGTCTGCACGATTGGGTTTAGCGATAATCTCTACACAATCAGCCAATTGCCAGGTCTGTATACATTCTTTTACAACTTCAAGATCTGTAACTTTAATTTGAATAACCGCGCCTAACTCTTCATTTGCTAAAAAGGATAACGGATCTATATTTTCATGCAAATTGATCGTGACTCCCGTGCGTGCGGCAAAAGCCATTTCACAAACACTCGTCCAAAGACCACCATCACTGCGATCATGGTAAGCTAAAATTAATTTTTGCTGATTTAAACTTTGAATTAAGCCAAAAAAGTTTTTTAAATCTTGTGGGTTGTTTAAGTCAGGAACGTCTTCACCACTAGTTTGATTAATTTGCGTCAAAATAGAACCGGCTAAACGATTTTTACCACGACCTAAATCAATTAATAGAATTTCTGTATCAAGCGTAGTATTAAGCTCAGGCGTTAACGTATCGCGAGCATTTAAAACAGGCGCAAAGGCACTGACTATTAATGAAACCGGAGAAGCTACTTGGTGTGACTCGCCATTAGTTTCCCAATGCATACGCATCGATAAAGAATCTTTCCCCACGGGAATACAAATACCCAGTTCTGGGCATAATTCCATGCCAACCGTTTTTACCGTATCATATAAATCGGCATCATCATTTAAAAAACCACAGGCTGCCATCCAGTTTGCAGATAATTTAATATCACTGATCTTATTAATCCTTGCAGCCGCAATATTAGTGATGGCTTCTGCAATGGCCATGCGTCCTGATGCAGGTGCATTTAATATGGCTAAAGGTGTGCGCTCACCCATGGCCATGGCTTCTCCGGTTTTATTTTGAAAATCGGTAAAGGTTACGGCCACATCTGCAACAGGAATTTGCCATGGACCCACCATTTGATCGCGCGCGGTTAATCCGCCCACAGTTCTATCACCAATGGTGATTAAAAAACTTTTATCGGCCACAGTAGGATGTTGTAAAATACGCTCTAAATTAATTTTTAAATCTAGATTTTTAGTATCAAATAATTTACCTTTTTCATGTGATCGTTTTACATTTCGTTTTAATGCATCTTGTTTTGGAAATAAATCTACTATAGGCATATTCACTGTATCTTGTTTTAACAAAGAATCGTGAACTTGAAATTGTGGCCATTCTTGTGCTTCACCTATGACAGCAAAAGGACAACGCTCACGTTTTGCAATCGCAGTAAAAGTCTCTAATTGGCTTGCTTCAATGGCAATCACGTAACGTTCTTGCGATTCATTACACCAGATTTCCATGGGTGATAAAGAAGGGTCGCCCACATGCACTTTACGTATATCAAAAATACCACCACGACCTGCATCATGAATAATTTCAGGCACTGCATTAGATAAACCACCTGCTCCGACATCATGTATGGATAAAATAGGATTATATTCACCGAGCGCCCAACATCTATCGATGACTTCCTGACAACGACGTTCCATTTCGGCATTATCACGTTGTACAGAAGCAAAATCTAAAGCAGTATCATTGCTGCTTGATGCTTTTGATGAAGCTGCGCCGCCACCTAAACCAATAATAAAACTAGGGCCGCCTAAAATAACAATTAAACTGCCTTCTGCAATTTCCTGTTTTTGCACATGTTGTGGCTCAATCAAACCCATGCCACCCGCTATCATAATGGGTTTATGATAAGCGCGCACTACCCCCTCAAATGTTTGCTCAAAACTGCGAAAATAGCCACATAAATTAGGTCTGCCAAATTCATTATTATAACGCGCAGCACCTATTGGCCCATCTAACATAATTTGTAAGGGTGATGCAATATGTTCAGGTTTATTTTCCTGGCTTTCAAAAGATTGAGGGAAATCAGGTATGCGTAAATTTGAAACAGTAAAACCAACAAGCCCTGCTTTAGGTTTGCCACCACGACCACAAGCGCCTTCATCACGAATTTCACCACCTGCACCCGTTGCAGCACCCGCAAAAGGCGCAATTGCGGTTGGATGATTATGCGTTTCTACTTTCATTAAAATAGGCGCTGCTTCTTTATGATAATGATAAACATGATTAGGATCACAATAAAAACGTGACGCTTCATTGCCTTCCATTACCGCAGCATTATCTTTATAAGCAGACAAAACTGCATGTGGATGTTTGTGATAAGTATTTTTAATCATACTGAACATACTATCTGGCATTTTTTCACCATCAATCGTAAATTCACTATTGAAAATTTTATGTCGACAATGTTCGGAATTAACCTGTGCAAACATCATCAGTTCTGCGTCGGTCGGATTACGATCTAATTCTTTATACACAGCTGTTAAATATTTTATATCATCTTCTGATAATGCCAGCCCCAATGTTTGATTGGCTTTATTCAAATCATCAATCGTTTGCAAAGGTCTTGGTGCTTTTGCATCAAAAATATGTTGCAACTCTTCAAAATGATATAAAACAGATTCGGTCATGCGATCAAAACTTAAATGTTCACGTGAAGCAGTTCTGCCACGTTCAATACGCGCAATCATAGTTAAATTACATAAATGTAAAATATCAAGAGCCTTAGAAGACCAAGGTGAAATAGTACCTAAACGTGGCAATATGTAAGCATCAGCCGGTAACTGTTCAACAATTTTTGCTTGTAGTAAATGCTCTAAACGTGTTCGCACTTCATCTGTTAAACCACCAAGTTTAACAACATAAAAATCACTTTTATTTTGACCTTGCAAAAATATCAACATAAGTAAGCTCACTAATTTATAATTAAGGGTGTTTAATTCCCTCCCATTATACACTGAAGCCATGTTACAATTCTTCAATTTATTGGAAGGAAAATAAGATGAACACCACTCATTATCGTATAGAAAAAGACAGTATGGGCGAAGTTAAAGTGCCTGAACATGCCTTATATGGCGCGCAAACTGCGAGGGCGGTGGAGAATTTTCCTTTAAGCGGCTTGGCCCTGCCGCCTGAATTTATTCGCGCGCTTGGACTTATTAAACATGCTGCAGCCCATGCCAATCATACGCTCAAACTTTTAGACAAAGATAAATGTGATGCTATTTCCAATGCTGCTTTAGAAGTTGCCAAAGGCAAACATATTCATGAATTTCCTTTAGACGTATTTCAAACCGGATCGGGCACGAGTACTAATATGAATGCTAATGAAGTGATTGCTCATTTAGCAAAAAAAGCAACTGGCATTGCCATTCATCCTAATGACCATGTCAACATGAGCCAAAGCAGTAATGATGTGATTCCAAGTGCCATTCATGTCAGTAGTAGTTTAATGCTACATGAAAAATTACTGCCTGCATTAAAGCATATTCAACAAGTATTACACGATAAAGCAAAGTCATTAGAAGGTATCACCAAAACCGGTCGTACACATTTAATGGATGCTATGCCTGTGCGTTTTGATCAAGAATTACGTGCTTATCAAGCACAATTAGCGGATTGTGAAATGCGCATTCGTGCAACATTGCCACGTTTAAATCAACTGGCAATTGGCGGTACCGCAGTAGGTACAGGTATTAATGCCGACCCACAATTTGGACCACTAGTTGCTAAAGAATTAGCGAGTGAAACTAAAATTGATTTTACCAGCAGTGAAAATTATTTTGTGCAAATGAGTAGCCAAGATACGGCAGTAGAATTATCTGGTCAGTTAAAAGTTCTTGCTGTCACCTTGACCAAAATCGCCAATGATTTACGCTGGATGAATAGCGGCCCACTTGCAGGTTTATCTGAAATTTCTTTACCCGATTTACAACCCGGCAGCAGTATTATGCCAGGTAAAGTTAATCCTGTGATTCCAGAAGCCGTTTGCATGATTTGTGCACAAGTCATAGGTAATGATCTCACCATCACCATGGGCGGTCAGGCGGGTAATTTTCAACTCAATGTGATGCTACCTGTGATTGCATATAATATTTTGCAAAATATCCGTTTATTAAGTAATGCATGTACCGTATTAGCCGACAAGGCCATTCAAGGTTTTACCGTCAATACGCAGCATATCAAAATGGCTCTTGATAAAAATCCAATTTTAGTCACCGCATTAAATCGAGTGATTGGCTACGAACAAGGTGCAGCAATTGCTAAACGCGCTTACAAAGAACACCGGGGCGTAAAAGAAGTAGCACTTGAAATGACTGATTTATCTAGCGAAGAGCTTGATAAATTATTAGATCCCAAAAAATTAACTGAAGGTGGTGTGGGGGAATAAATATTTCCCTATCACCGTGCTTGAGAAAGCTCAACTTCTTGACGAGGATAAGGCATATCAATGCCCGCCGTTTTGAGATTATCCCACAAGCTCAATAAAATTTCTGAACGCACCAGTGGTCTTGAATTACAATAATTAAAATCAATATAATAACGTATTTCAAATATCATGGCGGTCTCCGCAAATTCTAATAAAAATATTTCTGGTTTAGGTTGGGCAACAACTGCGGGATGACGCGTGACGACTTGATAAATAATCGCTTGAACTTGATGCGGATTTTCATTAAAGCCTACACGTAAAGTTAACACTGTGCGCACTATCGTATCATGGTGAGTCCAATTGGTGAGTGGTTTGCTCACCGCTTCTGCATTTGGAATAATTACTTCCATATTATCCCAATTTTTTATCGTCGTTGCACGCATGCCTATATGAGTTACTTCACCCTCATAGGTGCCTAAAGTAATGACATCACCTGCACGCATTGGACGTTCAATTAATAATAAAACACCACTAATTAAATTATTCGCAATATTTTGTAATCCAAAACCGATACCTACTGCCAAGGCACCGGCTACAACAGCAAGCGTTGTTAAGTCAATACCAAGAACGCGTAGAATAATAAATGCGCCAATGGTCACCGTGGCATACTGAGTAAATACCGATAAACTATTACGCACACCCGGATCTTTTGCACCCGAATAAAGCCAACGGTAAGCAAATTCACGACTCCAACGTGCTGCCCAGCGAATAATAACCACCAAAATAATAAACTGAATAATATTAAATATAGTGATGCTGAGCTCACCAAAGGAAAATAATTTTTGCTGACTGAGCGTAATAATTTTTTGCGCAACGATTGATTCTTGATTCCAATCATATAATGAAAATAATAATACGATAGCACCTACGGAAACCAATAAATTTAATACTTTATGTAAAGGTTTTAATAAAGCTTCCGTCCACACCCAGCCGTTAGATAATTTACGAATACAGACATCGGAAATGAAATTCATAAAATCGCCCAGCACTCCGCGCGTCAACCACCAGAAAGTAATCACGCATAATAATTTCGCTTCCGCTATCCCCATTTCCCAGGCTAAATTAATATAACCGACAAGACCAATAATCGCGTTGGAAAAAATAGTGAGCGGCACTAAAAAACCTAATAATAAAATTGTGCGTTTAACATAAACCTTTTTACTCACATACGGTGCAATTAAATTAGGCAACACGCGCCAGCGTTTTAATAAAGGGAAAGAAATTGCAAGCAGGACTAACATAAACAAACGATCATAAATGGCAACAACTTGATGCGCGACTGGCAATTGATGTGCCAATACAGCCATAGCAGTGACAAAACCACCAATGCCTAAAGTCCATTGCAAACCACGGTACAATTTTACATCTTGTCCTGACAGATCCCACATATTTTCAAACAAAGACAAGCGCGCCATACTGATCATGAATTTAAAGACAAACCATACAATACCTAATGCCAGCGGCACAATCAAAGAACTATGGCTCATTTTGAGTAACAGTAACAACCCCATAATGCCACCAAAAACCGTGATGCCCATAATATTTCGGTACAGGAGCTGCGTTAGAATAATAGTAGTGTTCCCCGTAAATTTTGATTTTGCAAAATAACGATAGACTTGCACCCCCAAAAACAACCACAATATTTCAAAAATAATAATTTTGAACCACAAGAAAAATCCTGCTTCTGAAAGACGACTGCCCACTTGTCCTGCTAAACCTTGTAAAGTATGAAAAGTCAGCTCAGGCAAAGTCCATAAATTTTCTAAAGAAGTTTTCCACTCAAAAAAGGTGCGTGGCAACGCTTGGCGATTAGACCAGGTTTCATAATAACCTGCGACCAATTGCTGTTGAAAGTTGCTAATAGAAGTTTGCAATTGCTGTGCATTTTCTTTTTCCTTACCATAATCTGTCATCAGCTGATTAAATAATTTTAATTGTTCACCGAGATAAGGCTTGCTCAACACGCCACTTACTGACGCCGCATTAATAATCGCTATATGCTTTTGTAATAAGGATTGTTTTTCGGCAATTAAACTATCTAATGTGATTAATTCAGTTGATAGACGATCTAACTTTTCATGCGTTTCCATATAATCATGAGCCAACTCCTCAGTCGGGTGATTCATTAGCACTGCACCGTAAGTCTTAATACGACTTAAATTAAAACGAATCATCAGCAATTGAATATTTTCTTCAGCTTCTACAATGTTGTCTTGTAAAATAATACTTTTTTGTGTGGATTGTTGTTGATTTAAAGGCAGTTCAATAAGGGCTGCTCGCGCATCGGCTAGCTTTTTTTCCCACTGTAGCTGCTGTTGTTGAATTCTAGTTTCAGTCGCAAGTTGTTTTCCCATCAAATCTTCAATCGCATTTTTACGTGCTAAGTCTCGTATGGTTGTCAACCATAAAGTATCCGCGGCTATTAATTGTTGCATCAACTTTTGTGAAGCTAACAGAATAGTCTCACGTTCATCTTCTATTACTAATTTTTCTTTTTCATGCAAAAGCCGCAGGTTAACCTCTTCATATTGAACTTGCGTTTCATTTGAAGCACCTGACGCTAAACCCAGTAAGCGCTTTTCCAAATCGCTCATATTCTTTTCGAGCGTTTTAATATGTTCCTGGGTAAGCGCCAGTGAAATATTAATTTTTTCCAATTGAACTTGTGCCAACTGGAGCTCAAGACCGGCTTTATCCACTAAAGTCGTAGCAATTTGTGTTAAATCAGGATGGGCGAGCCAAGCCTGTTCTTGTGCGGTTTGATTACTTAATTGTTGTTGCAAGTAATGCAATTGGGCGCGCTCGTCTTTAAGCTTCTGCTCAAGAATGGCAACATCCGCGCTACGTGCTTCTGCGGGATCATATTGGCTAAAAGCATTAATGCTGACTATTGATAATAGTAAGCAAAAGAAAAATTGTAAGACTTTTTGATAATGCTTCATTAATTTTACTTAGTTAAATAATTAAATCATTGACAGAGTTTCATGTACACTTCTCTTATTATATACTGTGCAGTTTAGCTTGCGGGATAAACAAGATGACTATCGAAAAAAAAATATCACATCGCTTTCGCGGATTTCTGCCTATTGTTGTGGATCTTGAAACAGCAGGCTTTAATTGTCAAACGGATGCCCTGCTTGAACTTGCTGCAATTCAGATCGGGTATAACTCTGAAAATCAAATGGTCCCTCTGCATACTCATCATTACCATATTCAACCTTTTCAAGGTGCCAATCTTGAGCGGGCGGCTTTGGATTTTTTAAACTTAGATCCCACCCATCCTTTTCGGTTTGCAGTTGAGGAATCAGTCGCCTTAAATGAATTATTCGATATCATTAGCGCGGCCGTGAAAGAACAACATTGTCAAAGAGCCATTCTGGTCGGCCATAATGCCTTTTTTGATTTAGGTTTTATGAATGAGGCAAGCTCCCGCTGCAATTTAAAGCATAATCCTTTTCACCGCTTCACTACTTTAGATACAGCGAGTTTGGGCGCTTTGGTTTATGGCCAAACTGTACTCGCCAAAAGCCTGCGCGCTGCACACATCCCGTTTGATCTGAAACAAGCACATGGCGCGCTCTATGATGCGCAGTGTACTGCAGAATTGTTTTGTAAAATTGTAAATTTATGGGATAACCTGTCATAATATATTTTCTTTTATATCTTGGAGAGTACTATGAAACAACGCCTGACTGCCTTTTTCCTGGTGCTGACTTTGCTGGTAAGTCCTTATGTATTTGCTGAGAAATCTCTATATATTTATACCTGGAATGATTATTTAGCACCCGAAACCCTAGCACGCTTTGAAAAGAAAACGGGCATCAAGGTAACTGTTGATATATTCGACAACAATGATATTTTAGAGGCCAAGCTTTTTGCGGGCAATACAGGGTATGACATAGTATTTCCCTCCTATTTTCCTTATTTGCTTCGCCAAGTCAAAGCGGGCATTTATGAACCACTCGATTCTGCGCGCATCCCCATGCTAAAAGGCGTAGACCAACGTTTTGATACTCACTTAACGATTGATGGCAAACGTTATGCCGCACCTTTCATGTGGGGCACCATTGGTCTTGCTTACAATATTGATAAAATTCAAGCGATTTTTGGTAAAGATTTTAAACCTGATAGCTGGGGTTTTATTTTTGACCCCATTAATGCTGAAAAATTAAAATCATGTGGCATCGCGCTCATGAACTCACCGATTTTCCTTGGTCCCATTATGATGAAATATTTAGGACTTAACCCCAAGAGTACAAACGCTGACGATTATTCAAAAGCCATGAAACAATTTGCAGTGATTCGTCCGAATATCACTTATTTTCACGATTCACAATATATTAATGATTTGGCAACCGGCAATGTTTGCGTTGCTGTAGGTTGGTCAGGCGATTTAATCATCGCACGTGAAAGAGCTAAGCTCGCATCGAAACCAGTCAATATTGCTTACCTTAACCCTAAAGAAGGTGCACCTTTATTCTTTGATGTGATGGCTGTGCCTAAGGGTGCTAAAAATATAGATGCCGCTTATCAGTTTATGGATTTTATGTTGGAACCAGAATCAATGGCAGAATTAACAAAATTTAATTTTTACCCAAGTCCTGTGCCCGCATCACGAGCATTATTACCTGCACAATTACAAAATGACACCAGCATATATCCACCTGACCAAACTATGAATCAAATGTTTGTCCAAGGTGAGTTGCCCCTTAATGTTGAAAAACAGGTCAATCGTGATTGGGCCCGCATGAAATCAGGTGAGTTAAGCAATGCCAACTAATGCTGAACATTATATTCGGATCGAGAAACTTGCCAAACAATATGACCGCGTCAAAGCGGTGGATCATGTTTCTTTATCTATTGCCAAAGGTGAATTGTTTGGCCTGATGGGCAGTTCTGGTTCAGGTAAATCTACTTTATTACAAATGTTAGCGGGACTTGAAGCGCCGACACATGGTCGTATTTTTATTGATGATGAAGATATGACTCACGTGCCACCGCACTTACGCCCCGTCAATATGATGTTTCAATCTTATGCATTATTTCCTCATATGACAGTAACGCAAAACATTGCTTTTGGTCTTGAACAAGATCCTTTAAGCCGAACAGAAATCAATAAACGTGTTGATGAAATGTTAGACATCGTCAGCATGCGCGATTATGCCCATGAAAAACCTCATACTTTATCAGGGGGTCAACGTCAGCGTGTTGCCCTTGCCCGCAGTCTAGCCAAACGGCCAAAATTATTATTACTTGATGAGCCTATGGGTGCGCTGGATAAAAATTTACGGGATCGCATGCAACTGGAAGTCGTTAATATTTTAGAAGAATTAGGCGCCACTTGTTTATTAGTGACTCATGATCAAGATGAAGCCATGACCATGTCTAAACGCATAGGCATTATGGATAAAGGCGAAATTATTCAAATTGGCACACCGCAAGAAGTATATGAATATCCTAACTGTAAATTCAGTGCTGAGTTTTTGGGTTCTGTGAATATATTTTCTGCCACCATTAATGTTGAACGCAATGAAGATACTTTACTGGATGTGCCGGAAATGCATTCGCAAGTGCAGGTGGACAGATGTTTATCCTTACCACAAGGTTTGCAAGTGTGGCTTGCTGTTCGTCCTGAAAAAGTGAGTTTATCACTCACACGCCCTGATATGGAGTTTAATGTGGCTAAAGGTCGCGTGCATGATATCGCTTACATGGGCAGTCATTCTATTTATCATGTGATTTTAGAATCCGGCAAAAAAATAGAAGCCAATGTTTATCACAGTGATCGCTTTGTCACTGAATCATTGACCTGGGATGATAAAGTATATGTTTATTTCCCTGCTGATTCCGTTGTGGTATTGCAAGGATGAGTACGTATATTAAACAATGGTTATTATCAGGTCGCACCTGGGTGCTCGGTATTCCTTACGCTTGGCTTTTGGCTTTTTTAATATTGCCTTTTTTAATTATTTTAAAAATAAGCTTTAGCGAAATGGCGCTTCAATTGCCACCTTATGTCCCCTTAGTGACTGTGCAAGATTTTATGATTAACTTGCATGTGAATTTAAATAATTACGTCACTTTATTTACTGATCCTTTTTATATTTCTGCTTATTGGAATTCGCTTAAAATCGCTTTTTTTTCTACGATAGGCTGTTTGCTGATTGGTTATCCTATGGCCTATTGCATCGCACGCGCAAACGTCAGCTATCGGTCATTTTTATTAATGTTGGTGATTCTACCTTCATGGACTTCGTTTTTATTACGTGTATATGCGTGGATGGGCATCCTGCAAGAAACAGGCTATTTAAATCAACTGCTGATGGTTTTGCATATTATTGATTCACCCATACAATTTTTGTATACCAATTTTGCGATTTATTTAGGCATTATTTATGCGTATTTACCGTTTATGGTGTTACCACTTTATGTTTCAATTAGCAAAATTGATTGGTCACTATTAAAGGCAGCAGCGGATTTAGGTGCGCGCCCTTGGACTGCTTTTTGGCGCATTACAGTCCCACTTACTTTTACCGGAATTTTAACAGGCAGTTTATTGGTATTTATTCCTGTGGTCGGTGAGTTTGTGATTCCTGATTTATTAGGCGGGTCGGGTACCCATATGATAGGTCGCGTCTTATGGCAAGAATTTTTTAATAATCGCGATTGGCCACTGTCTTCTGCAATTGCAACCCTCATGCTCGTGTTGTTATTACTTCCGATTTATATTTTCACTCGGGTTGAGAAAAATAATGGGGGGGCCGCCTAATGTTAAAAACCTCTCCTGTGATTAAAGCACTCACTCTGGGCGGCTTTATATTTCTTTATGCGCCGATTTTAATTTTGATTATTTATTCATTTAATGAATCACGTTTAGTCACCGTATGGTCAGGATTTTCTTTCAAATGGTATGTAGAATTATTTCAAGATGAAATGTTATTAAAAGCCGCTGGCACAAGTTTAACGATTGCACTTGCGACCGCTACCGGAGCCACCATTTTAGGTACATTTTCAGCGTATGCATTAACAGGATATCGTTTAAAACATGGCGGTGCATTTTTTAATATTTTAATTCGCGCACCTATGGTATTGCCAGAAGTAATTATGGGTGTTTCATTATTACTATTATTTGTTGGATTAGAAAATGCGATTGGCTTTCCCAATGGTCGCGGCATGTTTACCATTTGGATAGCCCATATGACTTTAACATTTGCCTATGCAACATTAGTTATCATGGCACGTTTGCAAGAGATGGATCGCAGCTTAGTACTTGCGGCCCGTGATTTGGGCGCAAGAGCGCATACTATATTTTTTCGAATTATTTTACCGTTAATAGCCCCAGCCCTTGCCAGTGCCTGGTTATTAACTTTCACCTTATCATTTGATGATTTAGTGATCACGAGCTTTACCGCAGGCCCAGATTCAACAACCTTGCCCATGATGGTTTATTCCAGTGTCCGTATGGGCGTCAGTCCCAAAATCAATGCCTTGGCCACCTTGATGATCACCATCGTGACATTAATGGCGATAGCTTTTTGTATTATTCTCAATCGCTTAGAACGTAAGAAATTACAATAAAAAATTAACTAAAAAGACCTAGCATACTCATGGCTAATCCTAATAGGACAACATTTCCCAAGAAATTGTTTAATGATGTGCGGGATATATAATGTTTAAGCTCAGAATTTTCCTTCTGCATCTCAGAACGTAATTTCTGGATCTCTTCTTTCATCTCAGAACGTAATTTCTGGATCTCTTCTTTCATCTCAGAACGTAGTTTCTGGATCTCTTCTTTCATCTCAGAACGCAACTCTTGAGTATCAAACTTAGTCGCCATGCGCAGATCTTTTAAATCCGCAGCAGTTGCGACATGCGATAAAACAGCTTGCGTTGCCATGATTTGTGCCTTATTCAAGCCTTCAGCTTGAGATTGACTAAAACCTACTCTTGTTAATAGTTTAACATATTCTAATGTGTTGAGCACTGCAGCTTGCATTCCATTACTCCGCTTAAATGAGATTTATGCGCATTTTACATCTTATAATATTTAACAATCAAGTATTTTGATCGTTAATGTTTAAATAATTCACATTGCTTTGATGTTTTATTTTCAGTACACTAGCAACATGAATACAACGATTGATCCCCTTATTAAACAACGCGGCCAGGATAAATTATCTCGTATCCCGGTTAAAATTGAGGCTGCGGAAGTTTTAAAAAAACCTGACTGGATACGGATTCGCCTGCCTACTGGCGACAAGGTTGAGAAAGTTAAAGCGATGTTGCGGCAGAATCGCTTACATACTGTATGCGAAGAGGCGGCTTGTCCTAATTTAAGTGAATGTTTTAGCCATGGTACTGCAACATTTATGATTATGGGTGATAAATGTACGCGTAGATGTACATTTTGTGACGTGGGCCATGGTCGACCTGATCCTTTAGATTTAGATGAACCTGTGAATCTGGCTAAAACAGTTCAGCAAATGGATTTAAAATATGTGGTGATCACTTCTGTGGATCGTGATGATTTACGAGATGGTGGCGCACAACATTTTGCTAATTGTATAACAGCCGTACGTGAATATTGTCCAAACACCAAAATTGAAATTTTAGTCCCTGATTTTCGTGGCAAAAATCGCCGACAAATTGCCATTGAACTCTTATCTACCGCGCCTCCTGATGTGTTTAATCATAATATTGAAACCATTCCAAGATTATACGCGAGTGTGCGTCCAGGTTCTGATTATCAATGGTCTTTAAATTTGCTTAAAGAATTTAAAGCCGCATTTCCAGATATTCCTACTAAATCAGGCATTATGTTAGGTTTGGGTGAGAATAATGAAGAAATTTTGGCGTCTATGCAAGACTTACGCGCGCATGATGTCAATATGGTCACCATAGGCCAATATTTACAACCGAGTCTTCATCATCACCCTGTGTTACGTTATGTGACACCTGCTGAATTTGATTCATTTGCCATAGCTGGAGAGGCCATGGGATTTACCAATGTCGCCAGCGGCCCATTGGTAAGATCTTCATATCATGCAGACAGGCAAGCCCAGGGGCAAACAGTTTAGGCCCATTGCTGCAGCGCTTCAATGATTTTCTGCGCTTGATCTTTGCTCGAAATATTAAATTTAGAGCGTTGTTTATATTCACCATTTTTCTTTTGATAACGACGGATAGTATATTTATCCGCGCCAAAGTCTTGCTTTTTATTGTCCCAATCTTGGTATCTGAAAATAATGGTCGTCCAAGCGCCTTTGGACAGTACTTGTTTGTCTAATTGTTTTACAACCAGCTGGCCTTCTTCGGTGTAATCTACGGTTAATTCGTCTATGGTGCTAGACATGTGAGCTCCTATATTTTATGTTGAATATGCAAATTTTTACGCCATTTTGCCACAGCCAGATAAATTTAGCACTTTTCTTAATATCTAATCTGTCTTACACTCATTTTATTTACTGAGACTTTAAGCATGTCAGTTACATGGTATTCATTATTGCCACCCATAGTAGCCATCACGATTGCAATTTGGCGACGCGATATCATCTTGGCCCTTTTGGTCAGTTTATTCCTCGCAGAAACCTTATTAATGGGGTTCAACCCCTTTTTAGGTTTATTGGCATTGTTTGAACGTGTGGTCGATGTATTTAGTGACCCTGACCGCACTCGGATTTTATTATTTAGTTTATTAGTCGGCGCACTACTCGCTTTATTTCGCACTTCTGGCGGCGTGAATGCATTCGTGCATCGACTCACACATATCGGCTTTGCCACTACAAAACGTCGCGCAGCACTTCTACCCAGTATTACTGGCACATTGATTTTTATTGAAACTAATTTAAGTATTTTAACCGCAGGTATTATTTCCCAAAAATTATTCGATAAATTTAAACTCTCACGCGCGCAACTTGCTTTTATTATTGATTCAACTTGTTCACCCATTAGTGTTTTAATTTTACTGAATGGTTGGGGCGCATACATTTTAGGTTTGCTTGAAGGCTATGGTTTAGAAAATACCACTACGACATTAATGCAATCCATAGGCCTTAATTTTTATGCTTTATTAGCAGTCATCATGGTTTATTTTACTGCCATTACGGGCAAAGTATTTGGCCCAATGAAACAAGGAAACAGCCATATTGATATGCCCACCGATTTACCCGATGAAGCACCGGCCAGTAAATCACGTTATTTTCTAATTCCACTGCTAACCTTAGTCGCAGGTATGCCCTTATTTATGTTGTATACCGGTGATGGACAATTATTACAAGGTTCAGGCACCAAAGCTGTACTCTGGTCAGTTGGTCTAGCATTACTCGTGTGCGCAATTTTATTGTATCAAGGCAAACAAATGCTAACTAAAACTATTATTCAAAATAGTTTTAATGGTATGAATGATTTATTGCCCTTAGTGACTATCGTATTACTGTCCATGGGTTTAGGCATGGCCTGCATTGATCTTGGTACCGGTCAATATGTTGCTTTATTTGTAGGTGATTTTTTGCCGCCCTTTTTACTCGCACCCATATTATTTCTTTGTGCCGGTATTATTTCTTTTACCACAGGCACGAGCTGGGGCACATTTGCGATCATGATGCCATTAGGAATACCTTTAGCAATGACCTTAGGGGTACCACCCGCATTGGTATTAGCCGCAATTTTAGGCGGCGGTGTATTTGGCGATCATTGCTCACCTATTTCCGATTCCACTTTAATGGCCTCATTAGCAAGCGGTTGTGATCATTTAGAACATGTACGTACACAATTACCTTATGCACTTGTTATGGCCGCCGTGAGTTTGAGCTTATATTTGTTGATTGGTTTTTATCTTTAAATATCGGATCTAAACTATCGATATCAATCGGTTTATTAAATATTCGATTAATCCCAGCGGCAGCAAAAAGCTGTAGAGGATATTCATCGGGTGTTGCAGTGAGTGCGATAATTTCTACAGGTATTTTATTTCGAGCCTGTTCGAATGCACGAATTTTACGGGCCACTTCAAAACCATTAATATCGGGCAAACCGATATCTAACAAAACCAAATCATATTTGTAATAAAAATACAAACTTAAACCATCAGTGCCATCGCAAGCACCATCGACATTAAAACCTGCATGCGTTAATAATTCTTTGGCTGCGAAATGAGCCATCAGATTATCTTCAATCAGTAGTATTCTTTTTTCTGAGCGCAAATACATATTATTCCACCTTAATAGTAATTAAACATACTTAAGTGTGGGCGCGCTCACCTTCTACCAGTTGCCATACATCACAATTCAACCCATATCAAATGCACAAATCTACGCTTGCTTGCATAAAATAGGGAAGGACTGGTAAAAAACCACGTGATGATGGCACGAATGGTGCCAATATTGTAATATATACGTAGCCATTAGCAGTGTCCTAGACTGACTGGTGGTTAGTGAGGCGACAGATGTTCCACGCATCTGGCGCCCACGACTCTATTTCATACCATTTTTAAGAATAAATCAAGTTTTTCATAACAAAATCTTAAATTATGAGATGTATTTAATACCCTAACGGAGTTGAAATGCAAGGCGCAACAAAAATAGATTGGATCGGAAGGAATTTCGAGATTTTAGAATCACTTTGCCATCCACTAGATATTATCTATGCAGTTGTGGATAAATCCACACAATCACATCATCTATATTCATTATCACATACTTTGTTTGATGGCCCTGGTGGAGTACTCTATTTGCATGATCAGCTCTTAGGTAGGGATGCGGCTCAAAGTTTCAAGAAAAGCAATAAAATATTTAAAAGAAATGCTGAAAGGCAATTCACTATCTTAGAAAAAATCACTCTATTAAGACAGATGTTCATAAAAATATTTCTAGAACGCAACAAAAAAATTGTTTGGAAAATTTATAATGCCGATCTTAAAAACATTCAAGATGAACCAAGTAACATGGTTTGGCATATATTTACAAAACAAGAAACCGATGTATTGTTAACTAAACTAAAACAGAATCCTACATCAGCCGCATTTCTTTCATTACATAAAATCATCAAAAAGTATTTATTATCAAACGATGATAATGAAACATGGAGGATGACCGTAGATATGCGTAGATACTCTTCTGATAAAACGTCAACGGCAAACTGTCTTTCAGGTTTTTATGTGGATTTAAGCAATTCCGCTTCTTATGCATCGCTCAATCAGCAAATATTAAAGTTACTCAATAAAAATATGCATTGGGTAACCTGGTTTCTAGTACATGCAATTAAATATTTAGGCGCTTATATACAAAAAATTCTGATTAAAATACATTTATCCCACTTCAACTCCATAGGTACTTTTTCAAGCTATGGCACACATTTTATTACTGATGAAAGTAAGTTGTTCGTAGGGACTCCGCCTCCCGCACCCTTTAATCCTGTAGCTGCTGGATGTGGCATTTGTAATGAGCAATTTTACTTAGCCTTGCGTTTACATCCTACATTAATGAAAAATCGTGATGAGCTTCAACAATATTGTAATGAATGGGCTGAAGAATTGCGGTCAAACATTTAAGACTCATGCTTGACAAGCATTCCCTCTCTTGTTAACTTGCTCGCACTATAAAAACAAATGCAGGAAATCTTATGAACAAGGACGTTTTGCCTTTTGTGCATGTTGAGCATATCAGCGACATTATTTTATATGCTTATGAGCAGCACGCTTCTGATATTCATTTTGAGCCGGGGGATGCACGCTATCATATTCGTATGCGCGTTCATGGTTTATTACAAAGTATTTTTATCGGATCTGCGCATATTTGCGCACGACTCACGACTCAAATTAAAGTGATGGCGCAGCTTGATATTGCTGAACAACGTTTGCCTCAAGATGGGCGAATTGCGTTTACTGTGGCAACACATCAACTTGATATTCGGGTCAGTACTTGCCCTACTTTATATGGTGAAAAAATTGTTTTGCGCTTACTTGATCCTAAAACGCATATTCGCAACTTTTATGAGTTGGGTTTAGATGAAGTACAATCAAACATATTTTCTCAGGCACTTGCAAAACCTCACGGCCTTATTTTAGTAACAGGCCCAACAGGTAGTGGTAAAACCACCACACTTTATAGTGCTTTAAATAGTTTAAATCAAAATACACATAATATTGCTACCGTCGAAGATCCTGTGGAAATCACTTTACCCGGTATTAATCAAGTGCCTGTACAAGCCCATATTCATTTAACATTTGCACGGATATTGCGAAGTTTACTGCGGCAAGATCCCGATATTATTATGATTGGTGAAATTCGCGATAAAGAAACTGCGGAAATTGCCATCGCAGCTGCGCAAACAGGACATTTAGTTTTATCTACATTGCATACTGCAAATGCTTTAGAAGCCATCAATCGCTTAGTCCATATGGGCATTGCGCGTTATGAATTATTAAGTACGGTACATTTAATTATTGCACAGCGTTTATTACGACTAAAAGCAGGCGGTCGCATCGGCATTTATGAATGTTTGCCTATCACCTCTGCCGTGAAAAAATATATGTTATCGCATCAAGATTTATCCTATCAAGAACTACAAAACCATGAAACCATAATGACTTTACGTCAAGCTGCACTCCAAAAGGTCTCTGAAAATCTAGTGTGTTCAGCAGAAGTTTCCCGCGTGGTGGCTCATGAATAAAGTGCGTGTAAACAGCCAAGATTTACTGGTGATGACAGAGCAATTGGCAATTTTAATTCATGCGAAATTACCCATTATTTTTTGTTTAACCACCCTCAGCCAACAATTTAATCCTTCGCTTCAAAAAGTATTTAAGCAAATGATTGCCATGATAAAACAAGGTAAACATTTGTACGCAGCCCTACAATTATTCCCCAGTGTTTTCCCGCATTATTTTATTTATTTAATTAAAGTAGGTGAAGAAACAGGAAGCCTTGGCCAAGTGCTCACTGAACTTGCCACTTACCAAGAAAAAATGCTACAGCGTAAGCAGCAATTACAAAAAGCACTCCTTTATCCAGTGTTTGTGTTTGCAACAAGTCTATTGATTACCCTTGCTTTATTATTATTCATTGTGCCTCAGTTTCAATTATTATTTGCTGATGTTACAGAGCAGCTACCTTTGATGACGCGTTTTGTGTTTAGCTTATCAACGGCATTACACAGTATGACACTATTGCCCTATATGATTTTATTATTAAGTTTTATTATTTTGATTTATTGGCGCAGCAAAAAAACATTATTATTTCATATGCCGATTATTGGAAAAATAATTCACAATAATCATCAAATTCGCTATTTACGCAGTCTTGGTGTTGCCCTGCAAGCGGGACTGCCGCTGATTCAATCCTTAAAGTTGGCATCAGGAGTCATGCATAATACTCGTTTTGCGGATAAAATGACCCAGGTGCCCGCGCAAATTCAGTCCGGGATAAGTCTGAAACAAACCTTGATTAAAACTGAACAATTTTGTGATATCGTTATACAATTAGTCAGCATAGGTGAGCAAACGAGTACTATGCCAATGATGCTTGCCCACAGTGCGCACATACTCGAGCAACAACTGGATAAACAAATTCAGCACATGACCGCATTATTACAACCGATACTCATCGTGAGCTTGGGTATTATTTTAGGGGGCTTAATTATTGCCTTATATTTACCGGTATTTAAATTAGGGACTTTATATTAATGGAATTATTAATTGTTGCCTTATTTGCACTTTGTATAGGCAGTTTTTTAAATGTCGTCATTTACAGATTGCCAAAATCTTTGAATATAGCACTACCTGCTTCCCATTGTCCCTCATGTAAGAAGCGTTTACGATTTTGGCATAATATTCCAGTTGTTAGCTTTTTATTATTAAAAGGCCATTGTTTTACCTGTAAAAAACCTATCAGCTGGCGCTATCCCTTGATTGAAATATTGACGGTTATACTCAGTATTATTGCGCTAATCCAAATCGGCTGGCAAATCTTATTATTACCCGTTTTAATATTGACCTATGCCTTAATTGCTTTGACGTTTATTGATATCGATGAACAAATTTTGCCCGATATTATTACCATTCCGCTATTAGGTTTAGGCCTTGCACTCAATTCATTTGGTTTTTTCACCTCACCCGTTGAAGCGATTTGGGGAATGCTTATTGGGTTTAGTAGCTTGTATCTGATTGATGGCTTATATTATTTGATACGCAAACGTCATGGCATAGGCATGGGTGATTTTAAATTACTAGCAGCACTTGGTGCTTGGTTAGGCGCATCCGCACTTGTCCCTGTTATACTCATAGCGTCTTTATTAGGTATATTGTGTGCAATAATATTAATGGTATTTAAACGCTTAAAATATGACACGCCGATACCCTTTGGTCCTTTTTTAGCCATTGCCGCTTGGGGATATTTAATATGTATGTAGTTGGATTAACCGGTGGCATTGGCAGTGGCAAATCTGCTGCTGCTCGCTTTTTTAAAGAGCTGAATATCACGGTCATTGATGCCGATGAAATTGCCAAGCATTTATTAAATGAGCCTAACATTAGCCAGGTGGTGATTGATCATTTTGGCCCTAAAATTTGTGATAAACATGGAGCACTTAATCGTTATACCTTGCGAGATCTTATTTTTACCGATGCGATAGCGCGCCATTGGCTGGAAGATTTCTTACATCCGCAAATTCGTGAGCGTATCATTAAGCTTATTGACAGCAGCCCATCACCTTATACCATCGTTGTTATCCCCTTATTGGTAGAAACCCAAAAAGAAAATTATGTGAATCGTATTTTGGTGCTTGATGTGCCTGAATCCACTCAAATAAGCAGAATAACTCAAAGGGACGGTATTACCCTTGATGAAGCGCAGCTCATTCTAGCTGCGCAAGCTTCTCGCAAAACCCGCTTGGGTTTTGCAGATGATGTCATTGAAAATGTCGACACATTAGCTACATTAAAAAATAAAATTCATGGTTTGCATGATTATTATTTACAAATTGCCCGGCAAAAGAAAAAATAGGGCTATAATTTAAAAAACCTAATAGATAGAGTGTTATGAGTATTATTTTTGAACAACCGTTAAATGAACGCGTCCGGATTTTTCTACGCTTAGAACACCTATTCGCACAACTCGAGTTTATGCAAAGCAAACAAAACTCCGTCTGGCATGCCCGGGCATTGGTCGCGACCTTAGTTGAAATTCTCAGTGTATTTGACAGAGCCGACATTAAAACGGAATTCTTGAAAGAATGCGACCGTCTTAAAATTCAATTTACTAAGCTGTTTAAATCCCCGAATGTCGATGGCAAACGCTTGCAAGATATTATTAAGAAAATTGATACCAGTTCGGAAGTTTTACAAAATCTAAAAGGGCGTGTTGGGCAAGAGTTACGTGATCACGAGCTGATTACGGCCATTAGACATCGACTACCTATCCCCGGTGGCGCCTGTAATTTCGATTTGCCTCAATATCATTATTGGTTAAATGAAGAAGGCGGTAGACGCCAAAAAGATATTAAAGACTGGATTCTCACTTTTAAACCTATTGAAGATGCCACGAATTTAATCCTCGAACTCATTCGCAATAGTGCCTATGAGGAAAATCAGGTGGCGAGTGAAGGTTTTTTTCAAAAATCCTTAGATGGAGCAACTCCTTGCCAGTTAGTCCGCGTGACATCAGAACACAAAGATTTATTCCCCGAAATCAGTGGTGGCAAACACCGCATCAGCATTAGGTTTCTCTATCTAGATGAAACCGGTCACCCTGTACAAACTAAAGATGATATTTCATTTAATTTGGTCTGTTGTATTATTTAAAATATCAAATCTTCCCGTGACAATTTTTATATTTTTTCAAAGAACCACAATGACAAGGATCATTACGACCAATTTTGCGTGCTCGCACAATAGGTTGTGGTGCTAGGGCTTTAATTTCGTCTTCTTCTGCGCTCGGTGCATTTGGGTGTTCTAATTTAACATCTTTAATAGATTGCTCACGTTGCTGCGCTTCTATCGCATCAATGTCTGCAGCGCTCGATACTTTAAACTTCGCCAAGGCCTGACAGGCTTCATATTCAAACGCATTCAACATGGCTGAAAATAACAAAAATGCTTCACGTTTATACTCTTGCTTAGGATCTTTATTAGCATAACCACGAAGGCTGACACTGCGACGTAAATAATCCATGGCCGCTAAATGATCTTTCCAATGGCTGTCTAGAATTTGTAGCAATAAAGATTTTTCAAAGCGTCTTGCCGTTGTTGCATCTACGCCGGTTATTTTTTCAGCATAATGCGCTTTTACTGCTTCAATAACGCGCAAGGCTAATTTTTCTGCAGAAAGTGTTGCTTCGTCATCCGCCCAAGTTTTTATCGGTAAATCTAGGCCAAATTCACCTTTTAATTCTCCCGTTAAACCTTCAATATCCCATTGCTCTTGGATGCTTTCTAAAGGTAAATATTTTAATACCAATTGCATATACACATCATAACGCATATCTTCAATTGAATCTGACACATCATTTTGCTTCATCAATTCTCTGCGTTTTGCATAAATCACGCGACGCTGATCATTAGCAACATCATCAAACTCTAATAATTGTTTACGAATATCAAAATTGTGCGCTTCTACTTTACGTTGCGCATTTTCAATGGCACGACTCACCATGGGACTTTCAATCGATTGATCGCCTTGTAAGCCCAATTTTTTCATGATGACTTTCATGCGATCAGAAGCAAAAATACGCATTAAATTATCTTCCAGCGATAAATAAAATTGTGTTGAACCTGGATCGCCTTGTCGCCCGCAGCGACCTCTTAATTGATTATCAATACGTCTTGCTTCATGACGCTCAGAACCTATCACATGTAAGCCACCCGCTTTAATAACAATATCACCGCCTAAAACAATATCTGTTCCCCGGCCAGCCATATTGGTTGCAATCGTTACCGCACCAGGAGCACCAGCGCCTGCAATGATCTGCGCTTCTTTTTCATGGTGTTTAGCATTTAATACTTGATGAGGAACTTTTACCTTATCTAATAATTTCGATAAAATTTCAGAATTTTCAATTGACGTCGTGCCCAATAATACCGGCTGATGTTTGGCATGTCTTTTTTGGATATCCGCGACTATCGCATTAAATTTATCTGCTGTCGTTGCAAAAATTAAATCAGGCGCATCCATACGAATACTGGTGTTGTGGGTCGGCATAGGCACCACGGGTAAATTATAAATAAGCCTAAATTCTTGTGCTTCTGTCGCTGCCGTTCCTGTCATACCTGCTAATTTTTCATATTGACGGAAATAATTTTGGAAAGTGATGGAAGCCAGAGTCTGACTTTCATTTTGTACTTCCATGCCTTCTTTAGCTTCAATCGCTTGATGCAATCCATCAGACCAACGACGACCAGCCATCGCACGGCCTGTGTGTTCATCAATAATGACCACAGCATCATCTTGTATCATATAATGGACATCGCGTTGAAATAAGGTTTGCGCGCGAAGGGCCGCATGAATATGATGCAATAACATTAAATGGCTAGCGTTATATAAATTGTCGCCTTCTTGCAACAAGCCTGCCTCATATAATAATTCTTCAACTTGTGCTTGACCTTGCTCTGTCAAATGCACTTGTTTAGATTTTTCATCTAGAACATAATCACCCGGCTCGCCCTCTTCCACTTGTACTTTGAGTTTTGGCGCAATTTCATTAATCTTACTATAAAGTGCAGTGCTGTCTTGAATACGACCAGAGATAATGAGTGGCGTACGTGCTTCATCGATCAACACCGAATCTACTTCATCAATGATCACATAATGCAAATCACGTTGCACTTTATCTTCTAAACTAAAAGCCATATTATCGCGCAAATAATCAAAACCAAGTTCATTATTGGTCGCATAAGTAACATCAGCATTATAAGCTTGTTGTTTGCCTTCAAGTGTCATGCCTGGAATACTGACACCCACTGTTAAGCCTAAAAATTCATAAATAGGTCCCATCCATTTTGCATCACGCGCGGCAAGATAAGGGTTAACGGTCACAACGTGTACACCTTTGCCAGTCAGTGCATTTAAATATGCAGGAAGAGTTGCGACTAATGTTTTACCTTCCCCTGTATGCATTTCAGAAATTTTGCCTTCATGCAAAACAATACCGCCCATTAATTGCACATCAAAATGGCGCATATTCAATGTACGCTTAGCCGCTTCTCTGACTAGAGCAAAAGCTTCGGGTAATATATCTTGCAGACTTTCACCTTGGGTAAGGCGCGCACGTAAATGTTCGGTCTGCCCACGTAAGGCTTCATCAGAAAAAGTGCTCATTTTTTCTTCAAGAGCATTGATTTTTTCAACGATTTGACGCAAACGTTTTAATTCACGCTCATGTGGAATCGCAAATAATTTTTTAAAGATCTGTCCAATACCCATGAATTTTGTCATCCTTTCTATTAATGTGTATGATGTTCCAATGAAACAATCTATTAATCAACTATTAAAAAATGGAGAGTTATCTGAACTCACCTTGCAGGCATTACGCCTCAAAAAAATAAACACCTTGCTCCAAGAAATTTTACCAAAAGAACTCGCGCATGACACACGCGCTATTTCATTTATGAACAGTTGTCTATTCTTAGAAACCTCTAATAGTAGCACAGCTACTCTGCTGCGTTATTATACTCCAACTTTGTTAAGTCAATTGAGACAACATGTTGAGTTTGCCAGCATTGCTTCGATTAAACAACACATAAAACCCCAAGAAGTGCAAAAGAATCCTATTGCAAAGCCTACTAAAATACGAACACATTACTCAAAAAATGTGAGTACTTTATTGGCGATCGTTGCTGACAACATTCAATATGAACCTCTCAAACAAGCTTTATTAAGATTATCCGAACATTTACCAAAATAAAACCAGTAGCAATACACCTAAAAATAAGCGGTAAATGACAAAAGGCATCATGCCGATACGTTCAATCAATTTTAAAAATATATGGATACAAGCAAAGGCCGTAATCGCAGAAAGCACTACACCTAACAATAAGAAACTTATTTCAATAGATGTCCAATCTGACGTGGTCATTTTACTCGCTTCATAACCACCTGCGAGTAAAATAACAGGGATAGATAATAAAAATGAAAACCTTGAGCTTGCTTCTCGTGACAAGCCCATTAATAAACCCGCTGTCATAGTTGTACCTGAGCGCGACGCACCGGGAATTAAAGCAAAAGCTTGCGCGACACCAATCACTAAGACATCTTTCCAAGTGATATTATATTCAGTACGTGTTTCGCGAGCATACTTATCGGCATAGGCAAGAAAAACAGCAAATACGATCATACCCACTGCAATCACAATAGGATCACGTAGGTATGCACTGATATATTGACCAAAACATAATCCTGCCAAACCTACGGGTATAGTGGTAAAGCCCAATGCCCACATCAGACGACTTTCTGGTGTTTGACCACGACCCATACAACTTAAGCACCAATCTCTAATCATAATGCGTAATTCATGACGAAAATAAAATATCACCGCTAATAAAGTACCCACGTGCAAAGCAATATCAAAGGCCAAACCTTGATCTTCATGGTGAGTGATAATGGATAATAAAATAAGATGAGCCGAACTTGAGACAGGTAGAAACTCAGTCAATCCTTGTATAACTGCGAGCAAAACAACCTGTAAAGCATCCATATTACGCTTGGCTTGCAGCGCTTGCCCATTGTGCGTAGGCAGGAAGCGACACTTCTTGTTTCTCGAATGTTACGATTTCCCAGGCATCTTGCTGTGCGAGCAAAGCCCGCAGTAATTGATTATTGAGTGCATGGCCTGATTTAACACCATGAAAAGCACCAATAATGTTTTTACCTAATAAGAATAAATCGCCAATAGCATCTAAGATTTTGTGTTTTACAAATTCGTCTTCATATCTTAAGCCATCTTCATTTAGAACACGGTATTCATCAATAATCACCGTATTATCCATGCTCGCGCCCAAAGCTAAATTCATTTTGCGCATTTTTTCCGCATCGCTTAAAAAGCCAAAGGTACGTGCACGACAAACTTCTTTAATGTAAGACGTTTCAGAGAAATCAAGGTGTATAGATTGTACAGTTGAACGAAATACAGGATGATCAAAATCAATATCAAAGGCAACACGAAAACCATCAAATGGCATAATAGAAGCCATTTTATCACCTTGTTTTACAACTACTTTCTTTTTAATCCGCATAAAACGTTTAGGAGCATTTTGCTCACTAATTCCTGCAGATTGAATTAAAAAGACAAAAGGACCTGCACTACCATCCATAATCGGTACTTCTGGAGCAGTCACCTCAACAATAGCATTATCAATCCCAAGACCTGAAAAAGCAGATAATAGATGCTCAACCGTAGAAATAGATGCTCCATCCTTCACGAGGCTCGTAGATAAGGTGGTATCACCCACATTCATAGGATGGGCAAGAATATCCACAACAGGGTCTAAATCAACACGACGGAAAATAATTCCAGTATTCACCGGCGCAGGTTTAAGCGTTAAATAAATTTTGTCGCCTGTGTGTACGCCTACTCCGGTCGCACAGATCACATTTTTTAGTGTTCTTTGTTTGATCATTAAATCATGCCCTAAAAATTGAAGCATTGTACCATGCCTCATTCATAAAGAAAAGCCATAAGCTAGTCTTCTTGTCTTCTTAAAAAGGCTGGAATATCTAAATAATCCATATCCTGGGTTTCTAAAGCGACCGTTGCGCGTTTTGCTGAGGCATTAGCCTGTCTACGCATCACCGTAGGACGTTCTAATCGATTATAATCCAAGGTACCGTCTGCTTTAGTGCTTTCTAAAATTTTCACCCCTGTAGGAAGATCTGATTGCATCAATCCTGTTGCCACTACGGTAACACGTAAATCACCAGTCATCTCAGGATCAACCACAGTTCCAACCACAACAGTTGCATCTTCAGAAGTAAATTCTTTAATAATTGAGCCTACTTCTTCAAATTCACCAATAGACATATCAAGACCAGCGGTAATATTCACTAATACACCACGAGCACCTGAAAGAGTAACATTTTCCAATAAGGGACTTGAAATAGCCATTTCTGCGGCAGTTCTCGCCCTATTTTCTCCACTAGCAGTGCCTGTACCCATCATAGCCATACCCATTTCACTCATTACCGTACGCACATCGGCGAAATCTACGTTAATAAGACCTGGACGGGTAATTAATTCAGCAATACCTTGCACAGCACCCAGCAATACATCATTAGCTGCTTTAAATGCATCTAATAAGCTAATACTTTTACCTAAAACATTGAGTAATTTTTCATTTGGAATAGTAATTAAAGAATCAACATGCTTGGCTAACTCAATAATACCTTGTTCAGCGACTTGCATACGCTTACGTCCTTCAAATGGGAAAGGCTTGGTCACCACAGCAACCGTTAAAATACCCATTTTACGTGCAATTTCTGCAACGATCGGCGCAGCACCTGTACCTGTACCACCACCCATACCGGCAGTTACAAAAACCATATCCGCACCTTGCAACATTTGCATGATACGTTCTTTATCTTCTTCAGCAGCTCTGCGACCTACTTCTGGATTTGCGCCTGCGCCCAAACCTTTGGTCATATGACCGCCCAATTGCATAGTTATTTGCACTGGCAAATTTTCTAATGCTTGTGCATCAGTATTTGCACATATAAATTCAGCGCCTTCAATATTTTTGTGGACCATATGCGCAACAGCATTACCGCCGCCGCCGCCCACACCGATCACTTTAATAACGGCTTTATCTGATCCATCTTCAACAAGTTGAAACATATCCCTTCCCCTTCCTTGTACCACTTTAGAAATGTCCCTCAAACCAATTACTCACTCTCTTCCACATATTTTTTGCACGGCGCTGCAATTGTGGATCCGCTCTTCGAATTTGTTGTTGGTGAAAACCATATAATAATAAACCAACTCCAGTAGCATAGATAGGATTATTCATCACATCTGTCAAACCACCTATGTTTTGTGGATAACCAATACGCACTGGCATATGGAATACTTCTTCAGCTAATTCAACACAGCCTTTCACTTTAGCGCTGCCACCTGTAATTACAATACCAGAAGCAATGAGATCAGAAAACCCACTGCGGCGTAACTCTGCTTGCACTAAGGTAAATAATTCTTCATAACGAGGCTCAACAACTTCAGCCAGTGTTCTTTGTGATAAAACACGCGCTGAACGTTCACCTACACCGGGCACTTCAATTAAATATTCTGGATCGGCTAAATGCGCTAATGCACAAGCATGTTGTCGTTTGATCGCTTCAGCACTTTGTGTGGGTGTTCTTAATGCAACTGCGACATCATTAGTCACTTGATCCCCTGCGATAGGAATAGCTGCAGTATGACGAATTGCACCGTCAGTAAAGATAGCGATATCGGTAGTACCACCACCAATATCAATTAAGCAAACACCTAAATCTTTCTCATCTTCAGTCAGTACCGCATGACTTGAAGCAAGTTGCTCAAGAATAATATCATCCACTTGTAAGCCACAGCGCCGAACACATTTCACAATATTTTGCGCAGCACTCACGCCACCTGTGACCATATGCACTTTGGCTTCTAAACGTACGCCTGACATGCCAAAGGGTTCTTTAATGCCTTCTTGACTATCAATAATAAATTCTTGAGGAATAATATGTAGTATTTTTTGATCTGCAGGAATAGCGACCGCTCTTGCTGCATCTATCACACGTTCGATTTCAGCTTGGCCTACTTCATGATCACGAATAGCGACAATACCATGAGAATTTAAACTACGAATATGACTGCCAGCGATACCCGCATAAACAGAAGTAACGCAGCAACCGGCCATCAATTCTGCTTCTTCTACAGCACGCTGAATAGAAGCTACAGTAGATTCAATATTAACAACAACGCCCTTTTTCAGGCCGCGAGAAGGATGAAGACCAATACCAATAATGTCAATTTTATCTTCATCAGGTGATATTTCACCAATGATAGCAACGACTTTCGATGTACCGATGTCAAGTCCAACTATTAAATTCTTTTCGTTATTCTTCGCCATATTCTAATTCCATTTAACCTTCTCTACCCAGCACCCATCCGTTGGTATACCGCAAATCAACGTAAGTCTTATTTGGATTTTCAAGGTTAAGTGCTGGCATCACCTTGATAAACCGTGCAAGACGCGCTTCTATATCATCCTGTCCTAAATTCAGCCACATCCCATTGCCCAGTCGTGCAGACCAAGCTGAACGTGGACTCAAATCAAGCTCAACTATCGATAAATCTTGTTCGGATAGTTGTGCATTTAATCGTTTAAAAACACTCAATACTTCCTGATAACGCGCTTCATCACCGCTTAACTTGGGAAGGTTAAGTGTATGCTGTTGTTTAGGATCAAACAACTCGCCCTTATCATTAATAAAACCTGTGTCTTGCCATTTTAATACTGCAGTTTGTTCAATAATTGCAATCTTTAAAGTATCAGGCCAAACACGCTCGATATTAACCTTTCGCACCCAGGGCAATGTTTGCAAATCTTTCTGCAAAGCGCCCATGCGTATTGTAAAAAAACTCGCTCCCACATACTGTAAAACTGTATCTTTTATGGCCGAGGGTTCAACATGATCCAATTTCGTGGTAACTTCCACAGCATTTATTGGCCACACGCTCGGATCCTTCACATAGGTATAGCCTATAATAAGCAATATAGCCAAAAGCAACAAGAATAATATCAGACTATGCCTTATCCATGTAATCACTTTGTTCCATACCAAGTTTGTTTTCGCGGCCAAATACTTTCTAAAATCGCCAAAGTTAAATCATCAAAAGTTAAACCCAACGCCTTAACACCCATGGGTACTAAGCTGTGATCAGTTAATCCCGGGATAGTATTCATTTCTAAAATCCAAAAATGACCTTGATTATCCTGCACAAAATCAGCACGCCCCCAACCACTGCAACCAATGGCTTGATACGTTTTCACAGTAATATCCCCAAGATATTCTTCTTGTTCTTGTGTTAAACCACTGGGCACAAAATATTGTGTTTCGTCAGAAATATATTTTGCGTGATAATCATAATATGCTTCTGCAGGTTTAATATAAATGGATGGCAACACAGCATTTCCAACTATCCCAACAGTATATTCTTTTCCTTCGATCCAAGGTTCTACCATCACCACACCAGGAAAAACTGCTGCCTTTTCGTATGCAGGCAGCAATTCATCAATATGAGTCACTTTGCTCACGCCTACAGTTGAGCCTTGACTCACTGGTTTAATGGCTAAAGGTAAACCCAATTCAGCAATCACTGCTTTTGGATCAAAACCTTCATTTAAAATTTGATAAGGTAGAACGGGATAACCTAACGCTTGCCAAATACGTTTACTGGCAATTTTATCCATCGCAATACTGCTCGCGGTTAAATTACTACCGGTGTAAGGAATACGCAAAATTTCTAATAAACCTTGAATAGCACCATCTTCATCACCAGGGCCATGCAAAGCAATAAAAGCAGCATCAAATTTTTCTTGTAACAAACGCGTGATAATTTCGGGGTGACGCACATCTACTGCATGGGCATCTACACCTTTACGAATTAATCCTTCTAAAACTGCATTGCCTGATTTAAGTGACACTTCCCGTTCAGCTGATTCACCCCCCATTAACACAGCGACTTTTCCATATTCTTTTGGATTGCGAGTTAAATTGCCAAGACCTACTATGGCTTGTTGCTTATCCATATACTTTTACCTCTGGTATTAATTCTATTCCTGTTTGCGCACGCACTACTTGCTGCACATGCAATATTAATGCCTCAATATCAGCAGCACTTGCATGTTTTATATTAATAATAAAATTAGCATGTTTTTCTGAAATCATCGCATCACCACGTTTCAAACCTTTTAATCCACATTGTTCAATTAATTGTGCAGCATAACCACCTGGGGGATTACGAAAAACCGATCCGCAACTTAATACACCGATGGGTTGTTTTTCACGTCTTTCACGAAGCAGTAAACGAATTTTTTCCTGCTCAGCTTCACTATCATCTGTTTTAGGAAAAACAAAATGCGCTGCCACAAACCATTCATCATGAGGTATTAAAACATGACGATAAGCTACAGTGAAATCTTCTCGTGGGCGCAATTTTACTTGTCCTTGACGATTAACCATTTCAAGTGATTTTACAAACGTCCAAGTTTCCCCACCAAACGCACCGGCATTCATTGCTAAAGCACCGCCTACTGTACCCGGAATCCCCGCAAAAAAACTGCCCTCTGCTAAATGATGTTTTGCACAAAACTTTGCAAGCTTCGCACAGGTTACCCCGGCTTCTGCACGCACTACATTATTTTCATAGGTTAAGGCATTTAAACCTTCATGAGTGAGAATCACGGTTCCATCTATACCTTCATCGCGAATCAAAACATTGCTACCTAGCCCGAGCCAAACAATATTTTCACTCAAGGGCAATGTTTTTAAAAACGCACACAAATCAGGTAAATCTGCAGGACGATAAGTCTGCTTAGCTGGACCACCGACATGCCAGGTATTCAAAGGTGCTAATAATTCTTGCTGCAGCAGCGTGCCAGTTTTATTCATTGTTATATGATACCATCAGATTGATAAATTGTTATAAATGGTAGCATTAAATGACGCATATTAAATCCCTTGCTTGTATTTTTTTATTAGGCGCTCTTTGGGGGCCATCATTTTTATTTATTAAAGTCGCTTTGGAAGGTGGAATGCCCCCTTTATCCATCGCAGCGTTGCGCGTTGGTATCGCTGCCATTTTTTTATGGATATTTATTGCATTACGCGGTATTGAGCTACCCACATCAGCGAAAGTCTATTTTCATACTGCTGTCATTGCTATCTTTTCTCTTGCCCTGCCTTTTATTTTAATCAATCTGGCAGAACAATATATCGATAGTGCGCTTGCCGGCATTATCAATGGCCTTACGCCGATTGCTACAACATTACTCGCGCATTTACTTATTCATGATGAAAAACTTAACCGCAATAGAATTATCGGTATCACCCTGGGTCTTATAGGATTTCTATTATTATTGTTGCCTACATTGCTAACTAAAGAAATCATTGCCGATACTTTAAGCATAATAGGTGTGGGTATTGCCGCATTATCTTATGCAGTCGGCATTATTTATGGTCGAATGTTTTTGCATACGACGCGCACACTTGCCCTGCCCGCCTTACAAGTGAGTTTTGCTGCCTTGTATTTAATTCCTATTGCATTATTTTTTGACGGCATTATTCCTTTTGCAGAAATTTCACAAAGCGCTTGGATAAGCGTCATATTATTGGCTTTTTTAGGGACAGCTTGCGCTTTTATTGTTTATTTTTACGTTTTGCAACACTATGGCGCGGTTGCGCTTGGCACTTCTGTGTTTTTATTGCCTATTTTTGCTATCATCTTCGGTGTTATATTTTTAGGGGAAAGTTTATCCTGGATAATTTATGCAGGTACGCTTTTGATTTTGTCAGGAATGAAATTGGTACATGGGAGGACATAATATGGCCGGCAAAAATATTCTTTATGCGCAATCAGGTGGCGTCACTGCGGTGATTAATGCGAGTGCTTGCGGCGTCATTGAAACTGCGAGAAAATCACCTCAGCTTGGCAAAGTTTTTGCCGCACGCAATGGCATATTGGGTGTACTTAATGATGATTTAATTGATACGAGTTTGGAATCCGATGCCGATATTGCTGCGCTTAAATATACGCCAGGCGGTGCTTTTGGATCTTGTCGTTTTAAGCTCAAAAGTATTGTTGATGATCGTGCGCAGTATGAACGTTTAATTGAAGTATTCATCGCCCATGATATCGGTTATTTTTTCTATAACGGCGGTGGAGATTCGCAAGATACGGCTTATAAAGTATCACAAATCAGTGAAACATTAGGCCATCCCATTACTTGTATTGGCATTCCCAAAACCATTGATAATGATTTAGCTTTAACCGATAATTGCCCAGGCTTTGGATCTGTTGCCAAATATGTTGCGCTTTCAATGCGCGAAGCAGGTTATGATATTGCAGCCATGGCCTCAAGTAGTACCAAAGTATTTATCATGGAAGTTATGGGTAGACATGCGGGTTGGATCGCAGCTGCAACGGGTCTTGCACATAAAGATCCACTGGATGCACCTCATATTATTTTATTTCCGGAACGAAAATTAGATAAAGCCGCATTTTTAACTAAAGTACAACACACTGTAGAAACTATCGGTTTTTGCACCATTACAGTATCAGAAGGTGTGAAAGATGAACACGGTCAATTTTTAAGTGATGTCGGCAGTCTCGATGCTTTTGGTCACAAACAATTAGGCGGAGTTGCGCCAATTATTGCTCAAATGGTTAAAGACAATTTAGGTTATAAATATCATTGGGCCGTATTAGATTATTTACAACGCAGCGCACGACATATTGCATCCAGTGTTGATGTGGAACAAGCTTATGCATTAGGCAAGGCAGCAGTTGAATTTGCTCTCGACGGAAAATATTCGATCATGCCCATTATTATTCGCGAATCAGATAATCCTTACCGATATAGCATTGGACAAGCACATTTAAAAGATGTGGCGAATCATGAAAAATTAATGCCAGATAATTTTATTACTCCAGATGGTTTTCATATTACTGATCACTGTCGCACATATATTGAACCTCTCATCCAAGGTGAAGCCTATCCGCCTTATGAAAAAGGTTTACCGCATTATGTGCGTTTAAAAAATCAAAAAATAAAATAAATGAAGAAATATTTATTCGGTGGCGCAATTATTGTCGGTATGTTGCTAGTTGTTTTATATACCGAAGATATACCAAAAACACCGCTTGAAAATAGTCACTTTCAATCATTACCCAAGTCCAATGAAATCAGCGATTTTCTACATGATTTAGTGGACCAATCTGAATGGGCGAAAGTGGTCACTTTAGGTCAATCTGCAGGCGGACGTGATATTGAAGCCGTGTTAATTTCATCTGGCTCGGCAGATAAACTGTCTGTGATGTTAATCGGATCACAACATGCGACCGAAGCATCAGGCACTGAAGCATTACAAATGCTCGTTCGCGATATATTAACTGATTCAAAAACGCACTGGCTAGACGATATGAATTTTATCATAATCGTAAATGCCAATCCGGACGGCCGCGATAACAATACGCGTTTTAATGAAACGAACGGTAATATCAATATTGATTATATAGAATTAGGCGAAGATGAGACGGTTATTTTTGTCAACGCTTTAAAAAAATATCAACCTAATGTTATTTTAGATTTACACGAATCCTATGTCAGAAAACGGATCCTGACCTCAAGGCAAGGCTACATTAACGATTTTGACAGTCAATTTGCTGTGAATAATAATCCCAATCTTGCTCCAGCACTCAACCAATTTTCACAAGAAATTTTCCTGCCTGCTGTTATAGAAGCTAACTCAAATATGGGTGTTCCTGCAAAGCAATATCGTGGTGAAATTTTACAACTCAATCAACCGATCGCTTATGCGGGTATGCGTTTATGGAATTTCCGCAATTACAGTGCACTAAATGGCGCAATTTCTGTATTAGTAGAAAATCGTCTTGACCCGCGCAATGACACTTATCCAACGCCTCATAATATTAAAGTACGGACTGAAAAACAAAAAATCAGTATCGAAGCATTTTTAAATACAGCGCAAACTTACAAAGATTCTATTTTATCTCTCAAAAAATCCGAAAAAAATACAACACTTATGTTACGTCATCAATTTATCATTGACAGCCAAAATCCTAAAGTAGATATTCCTTTGATCAATGTGAAAACAGGTGAACAAGAAATTCATGCATTTCCTAATTTTGCTAAAATCAGCCTAAGTATGCCTTTAGCATTGCCCAAGGCCTATGTGATCACAAATGAACAAGAACGTTTTATGCAATTATTTTCACGACATCATTTAACCTATCAAATCATCCAAGCACCTCAAACGTTGACCGTAACTCAAAGCACAATTCGTAACATACACGAAAAGTATAATCTCATACGTAGTTCGACTATATTAGAGGTAGATACCGATGAGCGCAGCGCAGATATCACGTTAAATCCTGGAGATTTATGGATAGACGTGAATCAACCCATGGGCCAACTGATCCCCTTAATTCTTGAGCCACGCTCAACTGATAGTATTTTTCAAGAGGATCCTTATCGGTCATTACTGAAAATAAATGAGACTTTGTTTATAGGTCGCGTTATCTAACCTATTGATTTGTAACGTTTAAAAACCATTGACTCCGCCTGCTTCACATGTTATCCTTTTGACTAAAATATAGAGAGCTTCACCCATGTCCGCACCACAAATTGACTATAAAAGCGAATCCTTAGATGTGTGGGAATTCCAACGCATTCGCAATTTTTGGTTAAAGTTGCTTGCAGACTTAACTGTATGGTTAAGGCCTGTAGTAAACTACTTAATGGCTTTTGCCTTTGTCGCGGCATTCTTTAATATTTTCAAAGCATTTTTTGTCAAAATACCACTATTGACTGCATCTAAACGGCATGAAATGAATTCTAAAAATAAAAACTCTGATGATAAGGAAGATAATTCTTCAATTACATCTGGTTCGCAAGTGGCTTCATCAAAAAAAGAAGAAGAAATTGTAACCCTTTATATTTTAAAGTTTCTTGAACTAAAATTAAATTATCTTATCTATTTACTGCTTTACATTGAAAACAAACTTCAGGAAGAAAATTTACCACTTGAAACGCTAGTACAGCTTATCGTTCTGCGTGAGCAGCTCATCATGGAATATAATCTTCTTTCAGTTTATATTTTGTTACTACATCCAGAATACATAGCAACATTTACTCCACAACCTCAAGCTGCTGCAGCACCTGAAAATCATTTGCAAGCAAATGCTCCTGCCAGTGAGCCTTTACTAAATTCAGTTGCGCCTAAATTTAAGCCTCAGCCAAAATTTAATCCTGCGCTAAACGATGATGAAGTAAACGAATTTATATCTAAACGACACGATGTTGTTCTGAAGCCAGATGAAAAAATAGTTTCAGTTCCTGAAACAGTACCCGAATTAAGTCCTCCACCAGCGTATGAGGAAGCAGGACTACCTCCACCGTCGTATCAAGAATCTATGATATTGAATCCAACTTTGTCACCAGAACCAAGTGCACCGCCCGTTGAAAAAGAAGATCTATCTACAGGATATAATAAACATACTACGCTAGGCTGGCAGCTATATACTGAAATTCAAACTGTGCCAGTCGTTAAACCTGTACCAATGCCGTCTGCACCGCAGTTTGCACCTTCTATCAGTTGTAACTAAATTGAAGATCTTTGTTCAAACTGATTGATAATCACATCTCCTTGTGGGAAATGAGCGATAATTTCTAGCTTACCGCCCATGGCGGCAATAAAACGCGATAATGTACTGATATACATATCAGTTTGATGTTCCATTTTTGAAACTGCTGCCTGATTTAATTTTAAAGTTTCAGCCACCTGCTGCTGCGTCAAGTGTTGAGCTTGACGCAATTCTTGTAAAGGCATAGCTTCTAACTCTTGTTTAATACGTGTAGCAATATTCCTCTGCCTATCTTTAGGCATTTTTTTAATCAAATCATTAAATTTTTTAGCCATTATATTAACCTCTCACGTTTTAACGTTTGTATATGCACTGCATATAATTTTTCAGCCTGTGGTACATATTCTTCATACCAGTCATCATTGCCTGCTTTATTACCACCAATCAATAAAATACCAACACGTCGTGGATCAAATGCATATAAAACACGATAAGGATCACCTTTATGTTGAATACGCAATTCACGTAAATGGGAAATTTTGCTATTTTTAATCTCAGAACAACGTGGAAAGCCCAGATCCACACCCAATTCTTCAAGTAATCCCACGCTTACTGCAACAGTTTCTTGCAACGATTCATCTAAAGTGAACCACCACTGCTCAAACTCATCAGTATATTCAATCTCCCAGCCCATATAATTATAACTCCTTTATTATATAACCACAAGGTTATATTACCTGTGTGAAAGGATATATTAATCATAAATGTTTATAAAATCAAATGTGGATTAAATGTTGATGAGTATTTAAAGATTGTTAATTATCATTAATGCATCTTTAATAGCCTGAAGATCATTATCCTTTTGCACACGGGTACTTAAAGTCCTGCGCCAAGCGCGGGCACCTGGCAAACCATTAAATAGATTGAGTAAATGTTTTGCCATTGGCCAAAAATGCTCGCCTGCTTCCAGTTGTTTTGTCATGTATTCGAGATAATATTCTAGAACTTGTTTGCGTGATAAATTGGGATCTTCTGCCCAAGAAAAAGGATTTTCATACGCGCTGCGGCCTATCATTGCGCCGTCGACTTGTTGCAAATGTGTGTGCGCTTCTTCTACCGTTTTAATGCCACCATTAATAATAATATTTAAATGGGGATAATCTTTTTTGAGTTGATAAACGCGATTGTAATCAAGTAGTGGGATTTCGCGATTTTGTTTCGGGCTTAAGCCTTTTAACCAGGCTTTTCGTGCGTGAATAATAAATGTTTGGCATGGCGCTTGTTGCACGGTTTTGATAAATGTTTGTAAAAATGCATAATCATCGTAATCATCAATACCAATACGGGTTTTGACAGTGACAGGAATTTTCACGCTTTGTTGCATTTTTGCAACACAGTCTGCGACTAATGTTGGCTCCGCCATTAAACATGCACCAAAACTACCAACGCTTACTCTGTCACTAGGACAACCAATATTGATATTAATCTCATCATAACCAAAATCTTCCCCCATACGTGCACACAACGCTAAATGTTCCGGATTATTACCGCCCAGTTGTAAAGCGATCGGATGTTCTTGCGATGAAAAAGCCAAATATCGTTTAGGATCATTGTGAAGTAGCGCACCCGTTGTCACCATTTCTGTATATAAACGTATATTGGGTGCAATTAAACGCATTAAATAGCGAAAATGCCTATCAGTCCATGCCATCATGGGGGCAATACTGAGCTGTGAGCTTTGGGCTGTCATTTTAATAGGTTTCCATGATAAAATTCGCAGTTATTATACCATTAATTAACCAGTCAGAGGACTAGAACATGAATCCTAATGTAATCAGTGCTGGGCGCGAAGTGCCCGATGACATCCATATTATCATTGAAATTCCCGCGCACAGCGATCCTGTGAAATATGAAATTGATAAAGATTCCGGCGCCTTGTTTGTCGACAGATTTGTCGCAACCGGTATGCGTTATCCTTGTAATTATGGCTATATTCCTAATACATTATCTGAAGATGGTGATGCAGTGGATGGTTTGGTCATTACGCCTTTTCCTGTCGTACCTGGATCTGTAGTACGCGCACGTCCGATAGGTTTATTAAAAATGGAAGATGAATCAGGTTTAGATAATAAAGTCCTGGCCGTTCCTGTGACTAAACTTTCTCGTCAATATGATCACATTAAATCTTATACTGATGTGGATCAAATTCTTATTGCCCAAATCGAACATTTTTTTGCACAGTATAAAAGTTTAGAACCTGGCAAATGGGTGAAAATTACAGGCTGGGCTGGAATCGATGCCGCCAGAAGTGAAATCACCAGCGGCATAGCGCGTTTTAAATAAGCTTAATGATTGTGAGTATCAGTGCGTTTATCTACTACGGGCACATCCTGACAGATAGTCGCACTGTTTTTAAATTCTAGACAAATCGGCACTAAACTATCTTTTGTTAATTCCGTATCCACATTCATTAACATCATATGAAAATCACCGGGTTGTAATACGACTTGTTGTCCAGGTAATATTGTAATTGCATCTACAGGCCGCATTTTCATTACCCCATCTTGCATAAGCACAGTATGTAATTCTATATTTTCCACCATATTTGAACTCGCGCCTGTGAGTATATAAGTTTGTTTTGTATTATTGTTAATCGTCATATAGGCAGCGGTATTTTTTTGCCCTGGAATTAAAGGCTGAACATAAGCACCGGTAATACTCAGATCAGAATTAGTGATGGGCTCTGCAGGCGCAGTATTATTGGTGGGCTCAGAAGCAGTGATGGGTTTAGCAACCATAGCATCATTCGGAAGCACAGTATTATCAGTTGGCGTAGGCGCATTTTGTGCGACCGCAACAGCACTGTAAAAACAAACCAGCAATAATAGCTTCATTAATTTTTTCATTTTCATTCCTTATTTTTTATGACGCAATTCGCGTAAAACATATTGTAAAATACCACCGTGTTGATAATAAGCAATTTCTTGCGGAGTATCGAGTCGCACCCTAACATTAAAGCGCGAGACATCACCCATTTTATTATGTGCTACTATTGTAATCTCAGGTACTGTGCCATCACCCAAACCTTCAATATCAAAAAGTTCATCGCCCGTTAATTCCAAATTGGTAGCATTTTGCATATCTAAAAATTGCAAAGGCAAAATACCCATACCAATTAAATTTGAACGGTGAATACGTTCAAAGCTCACAGCAATCACTGCTTTTACGCCTAGTAAACAAGGCCCTTTTGCAGCCCAATCACGAGAAGATCCTGAGCCATATTCACTACCCGCTAAAATAATAAGTGGTATCGCTTCTTTTTGATAACGCATACTGGCATCATAAATAGACATGATCTCGCCACTTGGAATATGCTTAGTCCAGCCACCTTCTGTACCCGGTGCCAATTGATTACGCAAACGAACATTGGCAAAAGTACCACGCATCATCACTTCATGATTACCGCGTCTTGAACCATAAGAATTAAAATCTTTTGGTGCCACACCTTGAGCTTGTAAATAACGACCCGCAGGACTATCAACGGCAATATCTCCTGCAGGTGAAATATGATCCGTAGTCACACTATCACCTAATAAGGCTAAACAACGTGCCCCAATTACAGGATGAATACCCGGTGCTTTAATAGGCATATTCACAAAATACGGCGGATTTTTCACATAAGTTGAATCATTTTGCCACGCATATAATTCGCCGGTAGGTACATCTAAAGCATTCCAATTTTTATCACCCTGGTAAACGGCTTTATAACTATCAGTAAACATTTGCGCTTTAACATTTTGCGCGACACATGCATTAATTTCATGTTGAGTAGGCCATAAATCACGTAAATAAACGGGATTATTCTGCTTATCTTGTCCTACGGCTTCCGTTTGCCAATCAATATCCATACGACCTGCTAATGCATAAGCCACAACAAGTGGCGGTGAGGCTAAATAATTCATTTGCACTTGCGGATGAATGCGGCCTTCAAAATTTCGATTACCTGATAATACTGCACACACTGTTAAATTTTGATCAGTAACAGCTTTTGCAACTTCAGGTGGCAGAGGCCCTGAATTACCAATACAGGTTGTGCAACCATAACCCACTAATTGAAAACCTAGGGCATCTAAATGTTTTGTTAAATCTGCACATTGTAAATATTCTGTTACTACGCGCGAGCCCGGTGCTAAACTGGTTTTCACCCATTTTGGTACTTTCAAGCCTTTTTCATGGGCTTTTTTCGCAACTAAACCGGCTGCTAACATCACTGCAGGATTAGAAGTATTGGTACAACTTGTAATCGCTGCAATCACCACCGCGCCATGTTGTAACTGTGTTGTAGGATCTAACACTGTATTAGGTACATAATGTTGTAAATCTTTTAAAAAAACTGTTTTGGCTTCTTGTAGCGCAATACGATCTTGGGGGCGTTTTGGTCCGGCAATGCAGGGTTTGACTTCATTTAAATCTAAAAATAAAGTATCAGTAAATGTAGGTTCTACAGTACTTGTTTCGCGAAATAAGCCTTGTGCTTTGCAATAGGCTTCAATGACTGCAATTTGTTGCGGCTCACGACCTGTTAATGTTAAATAATCTAAAGTTGCTTGATCAACCGGAAAAAAACCTACCGTTGAACCATTTTCAGGTGACATATTGGCTATGGTTGCCCGATCCGCCACTGGTAATTCATCTAAACCATCACCATAAAATTCAACAAATTTCCCCACCACACCTTTTTGGCGTAAAATTTGGGTGACAGTTAATACCAAATCGGTAGCGGTTGCACCTTCAGGTAAATGTCCAGTTAATTTAAAACCTATGACTTCTGGAATAAGCATAGACACCGCTTGGCCTAACATTGCAGCTTCGGCTTCAATACCCCCAACGCCCCAACCTAAAACACCTAAACCATTAATCATAGGTGTATGTGAATCTGTACCGACAACCGTATCTGGATAAACCCAAGCTTCATCACCTATTTCTTGCACAAAAGCAACGCGGCCTAAATATTCTAAATTGACTTGATGAACAATACCGGTATCAGGCGGCACAACTTTAAAATTAGATAAAGCCGTTTGCCCCCAACGTAAAAATGCATAACGTTCTTTATTGCGTTCAAATTCAAATTCACCATTAACTTCCATCGCATCAACACTGCCAAATTTATCCACTTGAATGGAATGATCGATCACGAGTTCCACAGGTTGGAGGGGATTAATACAATTGACGTCTCCACCCAATTGCTTCATGGCATCACGCATGGCAGCTAAATCCACAATAGCAGGTACCCCAGTAAAATCTTGCAATAAAACCCGCGCTGGCATAAATGGAATTTCAGCGTCAATTTTTTTTAAGTGCGCATGGCTCAAAATAGCTTTTATATGATGCTCTGTGACATTCACACCGTCTTCGCGGCGAAGTAAGTTCTCAAGTAATATTTTTAAAGAAATAGGTAAATGTTTTAACCCACTGTCCTTGGGTAACTGACTCAGATTATGGTAATAATATTTTTTCCCATTCACATCTAATTGCGCGCGGGTTTTGAATGTATCTAGCATGTAAACGCTCCTCTAAAGCATTAATTATACTTTACTTCCGCGAGGCCACCATTCATTTTTTTTCAAAATAATGAACCCCCGCAATATCTTTAAAATCTACATCTTGTGTCCATAAGTGCGCGCCATATAATTTTGCGGTGGTAAAAATAATACTGTCGGCCATGGGCAACTTAAATTCACAGGAATTTACCGCTGCACTCAAAGCAAGATGTGAATCAAGTTTTATGACCCTGCCTTGCTCCATTAATGCCACTGCTTGCAAAGCCTGATTTATTTCCCCTTGCTTTAAAATACATTTAAAAACCTCATAAATACTGATGGTTGGCACGAGAAGATTGTCAACATCTTGAATAGGTTTTGCAAAATATTTAGCATTGGCACCATCGACAAAGAATTCTATCCATGCAGAAGAATCTACAACATTCATAATCTATCCTGTTCACGTTCTATATTTAAAGTCATTCCTTTTAAAAATCCTCTAGCCGATTTCATTGATCTGACAGGAATAAACTCAATGCGATCTTCAAGCGCCAAAACCTGAATTTTTTGTCCTGGTTGGATATTAAGCATCAGTCGCACTTTTTTGGGGATGACCACCTGAAATTTAGGTGATACAGTTACAGTTTCCATAGTCTTTTCCTATCGATCGCAAAATGGTATTACGAATGAGTATAATGAAGGAATCATTGAACTTCAAGTTACATTGCTACTGTCCTAAAGCATTGCTCTATCTACAACACCTTCAGGTTCAAACATATCAATAAAATGCTGATACATAATTGCTCTATTTTCACCACCCGCTGTTGATAACAACAATTGCTGTACATATTCCGCAATATCCTCAACGATACGTTCATGGCGATAATAGGCGAGCAAATTCATATTGATTTGTGTATCACCATAGCCTTGATAGAATAATTCTTCTTCACTGTGTTTATTCCAAACATTACCCACACCCGCGCCTATAAACATTAAGTCACGCTCTTTAGGTGCAAGCATGGTATGCCTGGTAACATCCCAGTCTACGATATATAGGGAATGATCCTCAGCGATTAACACATTTCCAGCATGAATATCAGCGTGACACAGCACAAGGGGGGCTGAATCATGCTGACATTTTTGGGCATAGAATTCACTACGATCAACCAATTGATGAATAACTGAAATATATGTTTTTATAAAAGCCAATAAATCTTGCGAAATTTTATCACCAAATGGCTTACCTTCAAATAAGGGGTAAAAACCTCTAACCATTTGCCGGAATGAAGGCGAAAAATTTTCACGTCGCAACTGCTCTGCAATAGCAGGTGGAACTTTGAGTTCATGCACTTGTCTTAAACCCTTTCCTAAGGTTATCCATTGATCATCAGTTAAGTTTTGATTAAAACCATTTTTCCCTTCAATAAAAGGATATACGGTCAAAGTGAAATCGCCCATATGTGTAAAAGATTGCTGATCCTTTGTTGTCATCGGAGGAATAATCAATTGCACATTAGACTGTTGTAACCATTTTAAAATAGCTAAGCTGATATGATCCTCATGCCCGTGTTTAAGTTTTACAAAATAAGAAATTTTTTCTAGTGTTTCGGCACGGTATACAGACGCATTGCTATCCGCACCTAATGGTAACTCCGTGAGTGCTTGTACCGAGATGCCATAATTGTTTTTCAAACAATCAATGATTTGGAAATCTTGTGGGGTAACACATTTATTCATGCGAATATCTTTCCAAATACAATTTCACATAAGGACAACTTGGAATCACATCATAATGATTCGCTTTTGCATAATCAAATCCTGCTTTCACCAACATCTGCGCAATTTTCCCACCACGTAATTCTGGAGGTACGTAAGTACTATAAAAATCCAATGTTTTATCATCGACAACACTATAACTTAAAGCTGCTTCACCTTCGGGGAAGGTTATATAAAACTTGTGTTCAGTCCTATCGTGTAAAACTGTAGTCATTATGAAATATCCTTATGTTGGCAAAGTTTATAATTATATCACCTAAACCCAGGCTAAAGCCCTGTAAGTAAATAGCTGTTTTTCTCCTTTTTCAAAACTCCAAAACCATTAAGTATTCATCATAAAATTGTCCGTCCACTTTTAAAGAACGAATATCTGTCCCATAAATTTTAAATCCATGTTTTTGATAAAGCGCAATAGCGGCGGTATTAGTAGTGACAACTGTCACGTATAATTGTTTTACTTGTGTTCGAGCATAAGTGATGACGGCTCTGAGTAATTTATCTGCTACGCCTTTGTTTCTATGTTGCTCTCGAACATACAAACCCCATAACACTCCGGGATAAAACCCCACAGCGCCAATCAATTCACCATCATACATTGCACCATAAATAGTATTTGATGTTAATGTTTGTTTAAACGCATCATCATGCCAATGTGCTTCTTCTTCAAACGAAGAAGCAAATGACAGAGGCGCATTTTTTAAAGCTTCTAATCTTAAATTTTTCCAAGACTGCCAGTCTTGTAGGTGAAGTACCGTAATATTATTCATGACTAACTATAATGCTCAGCATACTGCTCTAGCAAACTTCTTATCATTTTTTGATACTGCGTATGTCTTTTTTTAGCAGCTACTTTAAAAAATTCTACACTGGTTTTAGTCAAAGCCAAAGTCACTTTAACCGTCTCTTCACGCAAAACGAGCTCATCTGGGCTTGGTAAAAAATCTTTGATTATTTGCACATCGCCTATAGGCTCATTTGTATATTTTATCGTTCGCTTCTTCATAAATTCTCTTCCCTTTTCGCCAATAACCTGCCCCAATAATTCTAATTACTTGACTGCGCCATACAAAGCGCACAGTTAATATGCCATCCTCAACCTCGCCAAAACAATAGTAACGAATTTCCGTCCCAGAACTATGTTGCAAGTCCTGAGCTATCAGCCGATTAGCATCTTTAAAAGCAAGCTGTGCTGCTTGAAATGAAACTCCGTGCTTTTCTATATTTTGTCGATTCTTATCATTATCCCATTCAAAGTTAAATCTAGTTTCCATATTTATAGCCTACATCCATATTATTATCAATACTTTAATCTGCATTATTTAGCATATTATCATAAATATTTTAATAGGTATACAATAATGATAATTTCTTAAGGTGCTTCGATTTCATCAGGATAAGGTGAAGGTAAAATCTCATCATGCCACAAGGGTTGATATTTTTGATTATAAATACCGATAACATCTCCTGTATAAAGTTCATCATCAGCATCTAGTAATAACCAACATAAAAATTTTGCGCAGATATTTACATCTAAATATTTATTTTCTTGAAATAAGCTTGCATGCTTGAATGTGTCAATATTATTAGCCATTGCCGTTTTAACCACGCCCGGATGCGCAGCGGTTACTAGAATATTTTTTGTTCGTAATTCATCGCTTAAATATTTACTGAATATATTAATTGCAGCTTTTGTCATGGCATAACTGGCAATACCACTGACGATAAAACGGGTTGTGCCTGTTGTTAAATTAATTATTCTGCCCCCTTTTAAAAAAGGCAATAAACCTTGGGTTAAAAATATAGGGGCAGTGACATTAATTTCTAGTTGTTGACGCCAGCTTTCTAGTGATATATTTTGTAAAAGCGAAATAGGCTCATTGCTTGCTGCATTATTCACTAAACCTTGTATAGTGCCTAGACTCCATACTTCTTTAGTAACCTTATCTCTTCCTGCTCCGGTTGCTAGATCTGCTTGAACAATCTTGATCAACTTGGGATATTCATTTTGCAGCGTTGTTAAATTTGCACCTCTTCTAGCCACGGCAATCACATGTTTATTACGACTCGCCAAATGGCAACACAGCGCATATCCTATACCACTTGAAGCGCCTGTTATCACATAAAAATTACCCATCATATTTCCAATTTATTTTAATGGTTGCTGATAACTTTCTTTAATGGTTAATAACGTTAATAAAGATACCAAAGCGCCTGCTAACAAATACCATGCTGGCGCATATAGATTTTGTGTCATAACAGTGAGCTCTAGCGCAATCAACGGTGCAGTACCACCAAAAATGGCTTGACTGAGATTGTATCCTAGAGAAACACCACTATTTCTGTTGTCAACCTGAAACATTTCTGCCAAAGTCGCTGGGATGGTAGCCAAAATAGATGAAATAATGATGACAAAAATAAATTCCCCCATAAATACTAAATATATTTCATCTTGTTGCAACAACGCAAAAATAGGATGAATCAATAAAATCAGTCCAATAATACCTGACATTAATACTGGCTTGCGTCCTAGTTTGTCGGAAATAATACCCATGATGGGAATTAAACCTGTTAATGCTAAAAGGCAGACAAAGTTAATCATCATCACTTGATTCAATGGCAGATGTAGAGTTTCAATTAAAAATGCATTAAAATAGCCAACAACAAAATAATAGCTCATCGCCATAATAGAAGTTAATAACACCGCCATCACAATAGGTTTATAAGGTAATTGTTTATAATATTCGAAAAAAGAAGGCTTATTTTTCACTCTTTTCTTTACCGTTTGATATAAAACAGTTTCTTCAAATTGGAATCGCATCAATAAAACTATCAGGCCTATCAGACCACCTAATAAAAAAGGTATTCGCCAACCCCAAGCAAATAATTGTTCCTCGGTAACGCCCGCAGTGATTAACGCTATTAATGCTGAACTTATAACCGCGCCACCAGCACCCGTACACATCACTAAACTACCCAGCAATCCTCGCTGCGATTGATGCGCATGTTCTACTAAATAAGTCATTGCGGTAGTCATTTCTCCGCTAATGGCTATACCTTGTATTAATCGTAATAAGGTTAATAATATCGGAGCCCATATACCTATTGTTGCATAGCTCGGTAATAAGCCTAATAATAAAGTCACTAATGACATCACCAATATTGAAATAATCAATGCCTGTTTACGACCCACCTGATCGCCTAGATAACCAAATAAAAGACCGCCTAGAGGTCGTACTAAAAAACTGAATGCAAATACACTAAAAACCAACATTAAAGAAATCATAGGATCTAAATTGGGAAAAAACACCACTGCTAAAATGGGTGCGAGAATAGCGTATATGGCAAAATCATAGCCTTCTAATAGATTGCCTAAAGCGGCCGAGAAAATATTCTTACTAGATGTATTCATAGCGTTATCATCGCGTTATTTTTGTAATTTGTTAAATGAATTTATTAAATAATCATTATCATTTAAAATGATGTATCGCACACGCGTTTAACGAGCGCCCGGAGCCAGGTTAAACCACTGTCATTGTTTTGCTGTCGATGCCAAACTTGCCCTATATGAAACCCAGGGATTTCAAAGGGAGGGGCGGTATATTTTAGTGAATATTGATGTTCAAACTGCATGACCACATTTTTAGAAAAAGTGCCAATTAAATCGGAAGTTGCCAACGTTTCAAATGCGGGTAAAAAATTTTGCAAAGTCAGTTTGATATTCCGACTTAAATTTAGTTTTTTTAAAGCCTGATCCACTCGAGACAGTTCCTCAGAATAAACACAGGTCGCCAGATGCGCTGCTTGTAAATAAGCCTCTAAAGTCCATGGCTGTTTAAATATAGGATGACTGGCATGAGCCACACACACAGGATGATCGCTAAACAATCGCTGTGTTTGTAATTGTTTAGGAAATTTTCTCTCTAAACCAATGCCAAGCTCAAGCTTTTCTGCTTCAAAATATTCTGAAGAAAATTCATTATAAGATGAAATTTTGAGGCAGACACCAGGTGCTAATAGATTTAGCTGCTCATAAAGCTTAGGCAACAAAACATACTCCGCATAATCTGTCATGCCTAAATAAAAAGTACGTCTGGAAGTTTGATATTCAAATTCATCAGTATAAAAAATTATATTTTCCAGTTGACGTAAGGCTTGTTCAACTTGGGGCGCTAGCAGTAAGGCCTTTTGAGTAGGTACCATTTTCTTAGGACCACGTATGAGTAATTCATCTTGAAATAATGCGCGCAATTGCTGCAGTGAATTACTAATAGCCGGCTGCGTCAAATGCAAACATTCTGCAGCAGCAGATACGTTCTGCTTTTGCATTAAGACAGCAAATACTTTTAGAAGATTAAGGTTGACCCTGTTGATATTCATAGAATTGATATTCTATAGATCAACTATCATTAAAGCAAATGTAGAAATTCTGATATAATGGGTACTATTCCCAATTTCAGAAAAATCTTAAGGACATAAGTATGATACCCCCCAAGGCCAAACAAATTCCTTTTAAAACTTCAGATGGTCGCACTGACTTATATCACTGGCTCAAAGATAAAAATGATCCGGATGTTCTTACCTATTTGAAAGCTGAAAATGAACATACCAAAATCACCCTTGAAAGCACCGATGCCTTGCAAGAACATTTGTTTCAGGAAATACGTGGACGGATACAGGAAACGGATACGGGTGCACCTTGGCAAGATGGGGATTATGATTATTATTTTCGTACGGTTAAAGAGCAACAGTATCCTATATTTTGTCGTAAACAGCGTGGTAATGATGTAGAAGAAATTTTACTCGATGAAAATATTGAGGCTAAACATCATACTTATTTTCACCTGCATGCTTTGGTGCTAAGCGTTGATCAACATTTACTTGCTTATACCGTTGATACTGCGGGGGACGAATATTATACGCTTTTGATTAAAGATTTACGCAACCAAACTTTATTACAAGATAACATCACCGGCACAGGTGGCGATGTGGTATTTTCCGCAGATAATCAACACTTTTGGTATACGCGTTTAGATGATGCGCATAGACCTTATCAAGTCTGGCAACATGAAATCGGTACAAGTGTTGAAAACGATACATTGATTTTTCATGAAACTGACGATCGGTTTTTTATCTCTATTTCTCGCACTAAAGATGATAAATATTTATTGGTGAATGCGCACAGCAAAATCAGTAGTGAAATCCATTACATGGATGCGCAAACGCTTGCGCTACCCTTAAAATGTATTTATCCACGTGCACCGCATATTGAATATGATATTGAACATCATCAAGATGATTTTATTATTCACACCAATGAACATGCGGAAAATTTTCAACTGGTGCGTGTGCCTGTATCCAATACAGATAAAAAAAATTGGCAAATCCTGCTTGCGCATAATCCGATGGTCGCGATTGATGGTTTTGAAATCATGCGAGATTTTATAGTGGTTGCAGAACGCAGAGACGGCTTATCTGCTTTACATGTATTAGGATTCAGCAATGGGACAGATTATTTAATTGAGATGGATGAGTCGACTTATCATTTAAGCATAGGTCATAACTGCTTGCTCGATAGCAATATTTTGCGCTTTGATTATGAATCATTAAAAACACCGCACAGTGTTTATGATTTTAATCTGGTTGATAAAACCAAAACTTTAATCAAGAAAAATCCTGTTTTGGGCCATTATCATGAAGATGATTACGTGAGTGAGCGAATTTTTGCAACGAGTAGTGATGGCGTCAAAATTCCGATTTCATTAGTCTATAAAAAAGATCTAAAAAAGCCAGCGCCATTATTTTTAAATTCATATGGAGCTTATGGCATTACCAGCGATCCTTGGTTTTCTAATGCGCGCATTAGTTTACTCAATCGCGGCTTTGTGTTTGCTGTAGCCCACATTCGCGGCGGTGGTGAATTTGGTAAACCTTGGCATGATGCGGGTCGTTTTTTTAAAAAACATAATACCTTTGATGATTTTATTTTAGTTGCTGAACATTTAATCCATGAAAAATACACAACCCATCAACAATTAGTCATTAACGGCGGCAGCGCCGGTGGTTTGCTGATGGGTGCGGTAATCAATAAACGACCTGATTTATTTGCCGCCTGTATTGCCAATGTGCCTTTTGTAGATGTGCTCAATACCATGCAAGATCCCACCCTCCCCTTATCCATTACTGAATATGAAGAATGGGGGAATCCTAATGAATTAGAGGCATTTAACTATATCGCGACTTACTCGCCCTATGATAATATTAAGCAGCAAGCCTACCCTGCGATTCTGGCTACCGCTGGCTTATCCGATTGGCGTGTACCTTATTGGGAAGCTGCGAAATGGGTCGCAAAATTACGCGAATATAACACTAACGATAATTTATTGTTATTAAAAACTGATTTAGAATCTGGGCATTTTGGTTTATCCGGTCGCTATAATGTGATACGTGAAGTCGCCCTTGAATATGCCTTTATTTTTAGAGTATTAAATATTTAACATGATGAATCCACATTACCAACCTGAACACATTGAACCTGCAGCTCAAGCTTATTGGGACACGCATAAAACTTTTCACGTCAAAGAAGAGTCTGACCGCCCTAAGTTTTATTGTTTATCTATGCTGCCTTATCCGAGTGGTCATTTACATATGGGTCATGTCCGCAATTACACCATAGGTGATGTCATTGCCCGCTTTGAACGCATGAATGGTAAAAATGTCTTGCAACCTATGGGTTGGGATGCTTTTGGTTTACCTGCCGAAAATGCTGCGATAAAAAATGGCAGCGCCCCTTCACAATGGACTTATGAAAATATTGCACACATGCGCGCGCAATTACAAAAATTAGGCTTTGCATATGATTGGTCACGTGAACTTGCCACCTGCGATCCTGATTATTATCGCTGGGAACAATGGTTATTTTTACAAATGTATAAAAAAGGTTTGGTCTATAAAAAGTCAACTCTGGTCAATTGGGACCCTGTTGATCAAACTGTTTTAGCCAATGAACAAGTGATTAATGGTCGTGGCTGGCGATCAGATGCATTAGTTGAACTGCGTGAAATTCCGCAATGGTTTTTTAAAATCACTGATTATGCGGAAGAATTACTTACTGAATTATCACAAATGCCTGGCTGGCCAGAGCAAGTTCGGACCATGCAAAAAAATTGGATAGGCAGAAGTGTTGGCTCGCGGGTATTTTTTAAATTACAAAATAGTGAAGCCTCATTAGAAGTTTACACAACACGTCTTGATACTTTATCCGGCGTCACTTATTTAGCCATCGCAGCGCAACATCCACTTGCACATTTAGCTTCGGAAAATAATTCTACAGTTAAAGCATTTATCGATGAATGCACCCATGGTAAAACTGCAGAAGCAGACGTAGCGCAAATGGAAAAACGCGGTATTTTTACCGGGCTTTATGCGCATCATCCTGCCACTGATGAATTATTACCTATTTGGATTGCCAATTTTGTATTAATGAATTATGGCACAGGTGCGGTAATGGCTGTTCCTATTCAAGATGAGCGCGATGCAGAATTTGCTGCAAAATATCACTTACCAGTGAAAGAAATTACAGATGCGGTTGATGAATCTAAATTTGAAAAACAAGTGAATTACAGATTGCGCGATTGGGGAATTTCACGGCAACGTTATTGGGGCGCACCGATTCCCATGATTAATTGTGAAACTTGCGGCCCACAACCTGTTAACGAAAATGATTTACCCGTTATTTTACCTCAAGGCTTAGTTCCAAGTGAAAAGGGTTCGGTATTAAAAGATCATGCTGAATTTCTAAAGGCCACTTGCCCTAATTGCGGTAAGACAGCCACTCGTGAAACAGATACTTTTGATACCTTTATGGAATCGTCCTGGTATTTTGCGCGTTATACTTGCCCTGATCAAGATCGCAAAATATTAGATGAACGTGCTTTATATTGGTTACCTGTTGATTATTATGTAGGTGGTATTGAGCATGCAGTCATGCATTTATTATATTCGCGATTTATTTATAAAGTACTGCGTGATCTAAAATTAGTGCCTGGAGATGAGCCGTTTACAAATTTATTGACTCAAGGCATGGTCTTAAAGGACGGCGCTAAAATGTCAAAATCTAAAGGTAACACTGTTGATCCCAATGTACTGATCAACACCTATGGCGCGGATACTGTCCGGTTATTTAGTATGTTTGCAGCACCTCCTGAACTGAGTCTTGAGTGGAATGAAGCCGGTGTTGAAGGAGCATCACGCTATTTAAAACGCTTATATAAACTCGTACATACTCATCTACAAAATCCTAGCAGCGGTGAAAAAGCAAATGATCTGGATGCGCAGCAGCAAGAGTTGCGTTATCAAATCCATTTCACTATTAAAAAAGTGACTGAAGATGTTGCGTTGCGCAAAACATTTAACACTGCAATTGCCAGCATTATGGAACTTACCAATTTCCTGCATAAATACACAGTAAATAATGCAAGCGATTATGCACTTATGCAACGCGCACTTGAAAGTATTGTTTTACTATTAGCACCGATTACGCCTCATGTTTGTCATTATCTATGGCAAATGCTGGGTCATGAAGATGCAGTAGCACTACATCCTTGGCCAGCTTTTGATAATAGCTTCATATCACGTGCGCAATATGAATTAGTCGTACAAGTCAATGGCAAAGTGCGAGCAAAATTACAAATTGCAGAAGGCACTGATGATGAAACGATTAAGCAACAAGCCCTTGCCGATAATAATGTAGATAAATATGTCGCTGGCAAAGATATTAAGAAAATGATTATCGTACCGAAACGTTTAGTTAGTATAGTGGTAGGTGAATAATGCGCCCATTTCTTCTCATATTCATTTCTTTATGTTTAACAAGCTGCGGCTTTAGTCTGCGTCAGCCCGTTCAACTTGCAGAACATATACAAACGCTTGCCATTTCACCTGAAGATCCTTATCGACCTTTGCAACGCACTGTACGAGAAACGCTTGCTTATTCAGGCGTGGAAATAGACGATGAATCACCCATTATTTTAAAATTACAACCCGAAGAAACATTAAGATCCACCTACGTGGTTGATACTTCGGGCGATGTTGCCCAAGAATTATTGACTTATACCCTACGCTTTGAATTGGTTGATACAGATCATAATATTTTAATCCCCATGCAAAGCATTAAAACAGACCGTATTTTATATATCCACGAAAATCAGCTTCTCAGTGTGAATCGTGAAGAACGCACTTTAATCGATGATATGCGCCAAGAAGCAGTATTACAACTCATAAGGCGCCTCGCGGCATATGATGAAAATTAATAATGAACAACTGCCACAGCAATTGAACAAATCCCATCAATGTTTTTGGCTTGCGAGTGACGAAGTATTTCTACAACAAATTTCCGCTGATTTAATTCGCGCGCATGCCAAGCAATCTGGTTTTTCCGAGCGTATTGTATTTCAAATTGATGCCCAATTTAATTGGGCTGATGTGATGCAAACCCTTAGTACTCAATCTTTATTTAGCGATAAACAATTTATTGAATTACGCTTTATTCAGGATAAATTTAATGATACTGATCGTAAAGCCTTACAAGCCTGTATTGAAAAATTATGCCCTGATATTTTATTAATGATTTTAAGCCATAAAATAGAAGCACAAACTCAAAAAGCTAAATGGTTTGAAGAGGTAACTAAAAAAACCTGTTTTGTACCGATTTGGCCAATTGCCCACACACAATATTTAACCTGGTTAAAAAATCGAAGTGTGTATTATCAACTGCACATTGATCAAGCGGGATTACAATTATTAGCCAAGAAAACGCAAGGCAATGTACTCGCTGCTGATCAAATACTACAGCAACTCTCCGTCATCCCCGCGCAGGCGGGGATCCAAATCACTGCCGAAATGCTCGCAGATCTTACTCACGATGCCATGCAAAGCGATTTATTTACATTTGTAGATATATTTTTGACAGCACAATCTGCACCAACAATAAAACATTTAGACATCTTAAAAACTCAAGGCGTTGAGCCCATTTTAATTATCTGGGCCTTAGCCCGTGAATTACGCACCTTAAATTCAATGCATCTTGGCGAAAGACCCTACATCTGGCCATCACGCCAAACTCTGATTCAACAAGCCTTAAAACATTTTCCTCTACAAAAAATTCAAAAACTTATACCGCAATTAGCTACAATTGATTTATACATTAAAGGCGCAAAACCAGGCGATCCTTGGCTCGCTTTAGAAAGGTTAATATTATGCTAGGTATATTCGGCGGCACATTTGATCCCATACATTACGGCCATTTAAGCGCCGCATGGCAGGTGTTTCAATCTTTAAATTTAACCGAATTACGCTTTATGCCCTGCAATCTTCCACCTCATCGTGCAGCGCCTCTAGCTACGAGTGAACATCGCCTGAATATGTTAAAACTTGCGATTAAAGATGTACCGGGTTTTACTATCGATGATCGCGAATTAAAAACCAATGATATTTCTTATACAGTCAATAGCTTAACCAGCATTCGCCATGAAGTCGGTGATACACCCATTTGTTTAATCTTAGGCGCTGATGCATTTAATCAAATTCACACTTGGCATGAGCCTGAAAAAATAATGAAACTTGCTCAGATCGTAGTTCTTGGTCGGCCTGATATTACTGTCAATAAAAGCAAAATAACTCCTGTGGATCGGGTTTATTTTGAGCAAAACACTTTATTGGATATTTCCGCGTCGAATATAAGAAACATGCTACATAATAATCTTACACCCAAATTTTTATTACCTGATGCTGTGTTGGATTATATAAAACGTGAGCATTTATACGTTAATCATTAAAGTTTTACCCTAAAGGATGTTGTATGTCTAATCTCGCATTTGCCCAAATCATTGCCTCTGAATTATCCGTAAACATTAACCAAGTCCAAGCTGCTATAGATTTACTCGATGAAGGCGCGACGGTGCCGTTTATTTCGCGTTATCGTAAAGAGGCGACCGGTGGTTTAACGGATACTCACTTAAGGGATTTGGAAGAACGTTTAACGTATTTGCGAGAATTAGATGATCGTAAAAAAACGATTTTAAAATCAATACAAGAACAAGGCAAATTAGATGCGACGCTTGAAGCTAAAATTAATAGCGTTGCTAATAAAACTGAACTTGAAGATTTGTATTTACCTTTTAAACCTAAGCGTCGCACTAAAGGCCAAATTGCAATTGAAGCAGGTTTATTACCTTTAGCTGAATTATTGTTAAATGATCAAAGCCAAGATCCACAAACTGCTGCACAAAAATTTATTAATACTGAACATAATATTAATACTACTCAAGATGCTCTTGATGGCGCGAAAGCTATTTTAACTGAACAATTTGCGGAAAATCCTGAACTGGTTCAACGTTGCCGTGAATACATGTGGGAACATGGATTAATTATCAGCGAAGTGATGCCTGATAAACGTGAAGAAAAAACCAAGTTCAGTGATTATTATAGTTTTTCAGAGCCTATTAAACGCATTCCTTCGCATCGTGCTTTAGCTTTATTGCGCGGCCGAAATGAATCAATATTATCGTTAAAATTAGCATTAAAAGATCAAGATACCATTCAACATCCTTGTATTACTTTTGTAAGCGCATTTGCAAACGCGCAATCGTTTTGGTTAAAAGATGTCGCGCAATGGACCTGGAAAGTAAAACTATCATTAAGCACGGAGTTAGCTTTAATGACGCGTATGCGTGAAAATGCGGAATTAGAAGCCATACGTGTATTCAAAGAAAATCTGCGTGATTTATTAATGGCACCGCCTGCCGGCATGCGTACCACGCTAGGTTTAGATCCTGGTTTTCGCACGGGTGTTAAAACAGCTGTGGTTGATGAAACGGGGAAACTGGTTCACTATGAAACTATTTTTCCGCACATGCCACAAAATAAACAAAAAGAATCTTTGCTCACTTTAGCTAAAATTTGTAAACAATATCATGTTAAATTAATTAGCATCGGCAATGGCACTGCCTGTCGAGAAACTGAAGATTTAGTCAAAGCTTTAATGAAAGCGATGCCGGAATTAAATTTATCTTATATTGTGGTCAGTGAAGCGGGTGCATCCGTATATTCTGCATCGCAATTAGCAAGTCAAGAAATGCCCGATGTTGATGTTTCTTATCGCGGCGCAGCATCAATTGATAGACGCTTGCAAGATCCATTAGCGGAATTAGTAAAAATCGATCCAAAATCTATAGGCGTTGGTCAATATCAACATGATTTAAATCAAATACGTTTAGCCAAAGGTTTAGATGCCATTGTGGAAGATTGCGTGAATGCGATTGGGGTCGATGTGAATACTGCCTCTGCGCCTTTATTACGCCGTATTTCTGGCTTAAATCCCAATATTGCCCAAGCGATCTTAACTTATCGTAATGAACATGGCCAATTTAAAACGCGAAATGATTTAAAAAAAGTCCCAAGCCTTGGCCCAAAAACTTTTCAGCAAGCTGCAGGATTTTTACGGATTATAGGCGGGAAAAATCCCTTAGATGCTTCCGCTGTCCATCCTGAAGCTTATCCTGTAGTTGAAAAAATATTAACCGACATGCAATTACCTATCACAGAAGCCATCGGCAATAAAGATATTTTAACTAAAATTAATATCAATCATTATACGGATCAATCCATAGGAATCATCACTTTAAAAGATATTTTGCTTGAATTAGAAAAACCAGGCCGCGATCCTCGCCCTAGTTTTAAAACTGTACAATATAAAGCAGGCGTTGAAAAAATCAGTGATTTATCAGAAGGCATGATTTTAGAAGGTGTCATTACTAATGTGGCTAATTTCGGCGCATTTGTTGATATTGGCGTTCACCAAGATGGCTTAGTGCATATTTCCGAATTAGCTGAGAAATTTGTCACCGATCCAAGAAGCGTCGTTAAAACTGGACAAATCGTCACGGTTCGTGTGTTAACCGCAGACGCTGAACGCAAACGAATTCAATTATCCATGCGCTTACAACCGTCTAGCAATACACCAGTGCCACAGGCTAAAACTAAAAATCCAGCCCCCATTAAAAAACCATTACCGCAACAAGATAAAATGCAATCGGCAATGGCGGAGAAATTAAAAGATTTATTTGGACGATAATTAAGCTAAACTTACATGATGAAAACGCGCAGACAAATTTTTTTTGTAAATCTTATATTATTATTTTTCCCTTTTTATGGAGCATATGCCATGGATATGACGATTACCGCTTCTACATTTTCAGCAAATCAAAGTATTCCCAGTTTATATACTTGTGAAGGCAAAGATATCTCGCCCGCATTGTCTTGGCAGCATGTCCCTGATAATGCTCAAAGTTTAGTGTTAATTGTGGATGATCCCGATGCGCCGGATCCCAAAGCGCCTGAGCGTACTTGGGTTCATTGGGTGTTATATAACATTCCTACGCAATCTACAGGTTTACCAGAAAATGTGGGTGTCTTAAATTTACCGCAAGGTACATTGCAAGGTTTGAATGATTGGAATCGCACGGGTTACGGCGGCCCCTGCCCACCGATTGGTGAGCATCGTTATTTTTTCAAATTATATGCGTTAAATACTGTATTACCCGATTTGCATGAACCCACCAAAGCACAATTATTAGAAGCCATGCAAGGGAAAATTATTCAGGAAGTGCAGATGATAGGTTTGTATCATAAACAAGGGAAAATGTGATGAGTACTATGTCTTTTGCCGAACAAGTTGCAGCGGCGAGCAAGCGCAATCAATCTTTGCTCTGCATAGGTCTTGACCCTGATATTGATAAATTTCCTGACAGTGTCTTACGCGAGGAATATCCTATTTTTGCTTTTAATCGCGCGATTATTGAAGCAACCCATGATGTAGTGTGTGCCTATAAACCCCAAATTGCATTTTATGCCGCGCAGCGTGCTGAAAACCAGTTGGAAATGACTATTGAATTTATCAAAGAACATTTTTCCCATATTCCGGTGATTTTAGATGCCAAACGTGGCGATGTCGGTAGTACTGCTGCGCAATATGCACTAGAAGCATTTGATCGTTATCAAGTCGATGCGGTGACTGTGAATCCTTATTTAGGTTTTGATTCATTGCAACCGTTTTTAGAATATAAAGACAAAGGCGTGATTGTACTGTGTCATACTTCCAATAAAGGTGCACAGGATATTCAAGAACTTCATGTCAATGATCAGTTTCTGTATGAAAAAATTGCAATGCTTGCGGCCACGCATTGGAATGAACATAATAATATCGCCTTGGTAATAGGTGGAACTTATCCAGAAGCCTTAAGCAAAATTCGTGAAATTATTGGTGATATGTTAATGCTAGTACCGGGCGTTGGTGCGCAAGGCGCTAATATTAAAGATGTCGTCACTCATGGTAAAACAGGACAAGGCGGTGGTTTAATTATTAGTGCTTCACGCAGTATTTTATACGCCAGCCATAAATCTGATTTTGCCAAAGACTCGCGCACTGCTGCACTTGTCTTACGCGATGAAATGAATCAATACCGATAAGGATATCATCATGACCGCAGCTATTTTTGCAGTAGTTATTTTATTGTTGCTCTATAATCGTGCGAGTCTAAAAGTATTTACCCTATCGATATTTGTTTTATTATGTTTTTATTCGTTATTTTATGCTGTTATTTTTTTAATTCTCGCCCTACCCTTTAATATCACTCAAATTCGTGAGCAGATGTTTTCGCGTTTAATTTTAGTATTGTTTAAAAAACAAATGCCGCCTATTTCTGAAACTGAAAAAGCAGCCATTGATGCCGGCGATATTTGGTGGGAAGCAGCGCTATTTACCGGTATGCCGGATTTTACTCAATTACTCGCTTATCCTAAACCTGCATTATCACTTGAGGAACAAACTTTTATTGATCAGGAAGTGCGAATCTTGTGTGATATGATTGATGATTGGCAAATTACCAGCACGGGGGAAATTCCTGAAAATGTTTGGCAATTTATAAAAAATAATGGCTTTTTTTCCCTGATTATTCCTAAAGCCTATGGCGGTAAAGAGTTTAGCGCCCTTGCCCATTCAGAAGTGTTAGCACGCCTTGCAACCCGCAGCTTATCAATGGCAGCAACAGTTTCTGTACCTAATTCTTTAGGTCCGGGAGAATTATTATTACACTATGGCACACCGGAGCAAAAAGATTATTATTTACCGCGCTTAGCAAAGGGCGAAGAAATTCCTTGTTTTGCACTGACAAGTCCTGAAGCGGGATCTGATGCGGGTAGCATTCCTGATACTGGGCTTGTCTGTCGCGGTGAATTTGAAGGTAAAACAGTCATCGGTTTAAAACTCAATTGGGATAAACGTTATATTACCCTTGCGCCCGTTGCAACTTTATTAGGTCTTGCCTTTAAATTATATGATCCAGAACAATTATTAAGCGATAAAATTGACAGGGGTATTACTTGCGCATTGATTCCAGTTAATTTACCTGGCATTACTATTGGTCGTCGGCATTTACCGTTAAATATGGCTTTTCCTAATGGACCTACACAAGGCGAAAATGTATTTGTACCGCTTAGTTTTATTATTGGCGGCGAACAAATGATAGGCCAAGGTTGGCAAATGTTGGTTGAATGTTTATCTGCAGGACGTGCATTGTCATTGCCTTCACTTGCAACCGGTGGTGCAAAAGCAGGTACTTTTGCAAGTTTTGCTTATGCCCATATTCGCAAACAATTTGATCAGCCGATTGGTTATTTCGGTGGCGTTGAAGAAGCCTTGATCCGCATGGCAGGATTTACTTATATTATCGAATCTGCGCGGATTTTCACTGCGGGTGCGGTAGATTTAGGATTAAAACCGAGTGTACCTTCTGCAATTATTAAATATCATGCCACAGAATTGAGCCGCAAAGTATCGCTTGATGCCATGGATATTCACGGTGGCAAAGGCATCTGTTTGGGTCCACATAATTATTTAGGACGTTTTTATCAAGGTGTACCCGTTGCAATTACCGTAGAAGGCGCGAATATTTTAACGCGCACTTTAATGATTTTTGGACAAGGTGCAATGCGAGCCCATCCTTATTTATTAACAGAATTAGATGCTGCACAAAAAAATGATCTGGCTCGCTTTGATAAAGCTATTTTTGGACATTGTGGATTTATTTTAAGTAATATTGTGCGTACCATTATTTTAAAACTAACCCGCGGTTACAGTAATTTATCAGCGCCCAAAGGTAAGTTGCGGCGCTATTATCAACACATCACCCGTTTATCGAGTGCATTTGCACTGAGTGCTGATCTGTCACTTATTTTACTAGGTGGACGCTTAAAACGTTTAGAAAAATTATCAGGTCGACTTGCCGATGTTCTCAGCATGTTGTATTTAACCTCGGCAATATTAAAAAGATATAGTGATGGACATACTGAAGATGAAAAACTATTACTTGATTGGTCTTGTAAATATTTATTAAATTATCTTGAAAAACAATTGTCTGATTTTTGGAAAAACTACCCTAATCAAATTTTAGGATTTTTTATGCGTAAATTAATATTTCCTTTTGGTATTGCAAGCTACCCACCCTCTGATCAACACGGTCATGAAATAGCCAAAAATTTATTAAATCCTGGCACATTACATGAATTATTTAAACAAGGTTTATTTTTACAACCCTCACCTGGTAATTTACTAGCCGATCTTGAAACCACATTGATAAAATGTGTACAAACAGAAGAAATTGAACATCGCATTAAACATGCGTTAAAATCAGGCGAGATTCATAAAATTAAATTGGACGACGATTTAATGCATGCCCGTGATGCTGGCATTATTACTGAAGCTGAATTTATGCAAGTCAATGATGCGCGCATTTCACGTCGCACTATTATTGCTGTCGATGATTTTATTTAATGCTTTTTTTGCATTTTTATACCCGATAAGCTACCCTTAACAATGGATATTTTAGCAGTATTTCAAATTATCTATTCATCTAAATTAACCAACTTCGGAGAAATAATTATGTTAAATAAGAAATTTTTAGCAACCGCTGCCGCTTTCGCTTTAACTGCTGCTGCTTCAGCTTCTGTTTTTGCAAACACACACCAAGTTCAATGTATGGGCATCAACAGCTGTAAAGGCACAGGCGCTTGTAAAACTTCTACAAATGCTTGCAAAGGTCAAAATTCATGCAAAGGCCAAGGTTTTGAAATGAAAACTGCTGATGAATGTAAAGCAGCTGGTGGCAAACCAATGATGATGGATAACATGCAAAACAACATGGCGCAGTAATTCGTCAACTCAAACAAGTGCGCTTAAGTATTTAAGCGCACTTTCTTAATTGAAGTGATTATGTCGTACACAGCAACACAAAATGAATTTCTAGGTTTCGGTTTAGGCCTTAGACCCGATCATTACCAAACTATTCTAGCCGAAAAACCCAGTGTGGATTGGTTTGAAATTCTCACAGAAAATTATTTAATTCCCGGCGGCAAACCTTTAGATTTCCTTGATAAAATTAGACAAGATTATCCTATGGTCATGCATGGTGTTTCCATGTCGCTTGGTAGTTTTGATCCCATAGATTTAGAATATTTAACTGCTGTTAAACAGTTAATCAAGCGCGTTCAACCCAAATGGATTTCTGATCATTTATGCTGGACTGGAATTGCACAAAAAAATATGCATGATTTATTGCCTCTACCCTATACGGAAGAGGCCATTCAACATGTTTCAAATAAAATAATGCAAGCTCAAGAATTTTTAGGTCAACAAATCTTAATTGAAAATTTATCGAGCTATATTACCTACCAACAATCACAAATGCCAGAGTGGGAATTTTTAAGCGAAGTCGCGCATCGCGCAGATTGTTTAATTTTATTAGATGTCAACAATGTTTACGTCAGCGCAATGAATCATGAATTTAAACCCATGGATTATATGAATGCAATTCCCGCAAAACGCGTGCGTCAAATTCACCTGGCCGGTCATTCAAATGAGCAAGGTTGTATTATTGACACCCACGATCATCCCATTATTGATCCCGTATGGGATTTATATGAAAAAACCCTAAGACGCATGGGCAAAGTATCCACTATGATAGAGCGTGACGATCACATTCCACCGTTATCGGAATTATTACAAGAACTTAAATTTGCACGTAAAATTGCAGATAAAGTATTTGCGGAACAAAATGAATATGCTTAAGCAATTACAAAATGATTTTCAAGAATATTTATTAAATGACGATCGTAACATTTACAAGAATATTGTTAGCACTGAAAGAATGCCGGTTGATAAGCGCTTAAATATCTATGCTAATGCCTATTATGCAAGACTAAGTGAAGCCCTATCGGCCACTTATCCAACGATACAAAGTTATTTGGGATTTGATGACTTTTATAAACTGGCTTGCGAATATGCCAAATCACATCCTTCTGAATTTAGATCCATACGCTGGTTTGGTGATAAATTTCCAACATTTTTACAAAATCATCTTGCTGAAATTGCCGAAATTGAATGGACCATGTCAGCGGTATTTGACTCAAAAAATGCAACGCCCTTATCGATAGAAGAACTTGCAAATATACCACCTGAATCATGGGAATCCATGCAACTTAAACTACATCCTTCAGTACGACGCATTAATCTGAATTGGAATTCCATAGCCATCTGGCAAGATTTAATTCAAGATAAAACACCAAGTGATCCTATTAAAAATGAATTCACAGTACCCTGGATTTTTTGGCGCAAAAATTTAGACAATCAATACTGCTCATTAGAAGCAGAAGATGCATGGGCAATTGATGCCATCATACGCGGTGAAAACTTTGGCACAATATGCGAAGGTTTATTACAATGGAATCAAGAAGAAGACATCGGCATGCGCGCCGCTTCATTATTAAAAGGTTGGACTGAAGCTGGGTTATTATGGTATAATGCTGACATAAATTATTAAAGCAGCATTAAACTATGAATAATAATAACACTGAGTTAAAAGATACTTCCCTTGCGGCGCCATCAAGTGTGGTATTGACCTCATCGGTTGCTCAAACCGCGACGGCGGCTACACCCCCACAAACTCGACAAAAGTATGTATGCAAGATTCTGGATGACCACAATTTGCCTGTGTCCGCATTAAACGTAATGAATTTTCCACAGGCAACACTAGTACAACACTTTGCCTACGCAGTTCAAATGTATCTTAATTTGCTTAATAGTACAGATAAAATAACTCAAATGGGTGCAACTACAATGTTTCTGTCTGAAATGCTCAACCATCAACAGGGAGAAAAGATTGCCCATGCCCCGGCTATCGTTGAATTTGCAAATACACCTGTTCAAATGACAAATATCTTGGTTTCAATTTTGCCAGAATTAAAAATACCTGGAGTGAGCAGTTGCAAAATTCAAAAAGAAACATATACGGTCCCGACTCGCGGTGTACCTGTATCGCAACAAGTGATTTCTTTAACAGCTGAAACCCAAATATTTCTCAACTCTCTTAGCGATGTTAAATGGCAAGGTTTACAACGAAATTACGCGCTCGGAAGCAAGGAAAATGTGGCATGGGTACGTCTTCCTAAAGACGAAGCGAGCGTTTTATATTCCATATGTCTGACCTTGGGATTGCTTTCTGCACATTTGCGTTCACCCGAAGCAAATAAACCAGGTCAATGCGTATTAATGCTCAATGTCACCGATATAGACGATTACATCGCTGCGCAAAGAGAACTGCAAAAAAAATACTCATATCAATCTGGGAAAAATGATCATACACTTTAGTCCCTGGGCAATTTATTTAATGAGAAGCATCATACTGAGCCTTTTCATTTCTTAAAGCTTGTTTGTCACTTTCTGTAAATTCGCCCGTTTTCCCAGTTCGCAAAAGCATTTCAGTATGTTCAATAAGGCTAGGAGAAAAATTCAGATCATCATTCAAGCTCGCTGGATGTCCTGGTATCACCCACTCTATGTCAAATCGTTTTAATTTAGCCAAAGAATTTGGCCAAGCCTCAATATTCGCATCAGGTACACGGTAAACTTTTTGGAAAGGTACGACCATGCAGCCACCAAAAAGTAATTTTAAATGAGGAATATAGACTACAACATTATCTTCCGTGTGTGCGGGCCCGGGATAAAATATGACAACCTTATTATTATCAAAATTTAAGGTTTTTCCTTGGTTAGCCGGAAAAATATGATTTGGGGGTATCTCATGTTCTTCTGTTGCCAAAGACGCTGTAAGATCAGATCCATATACGGGTATTCCCTTTTCAATCAATATTGCATTTCCACCTGTGCGATCGGAATGATGATGGGTATTAATTGCAACAATTTTTTTACCATTAAATTTTTTGTCTGCCCATGCAAGTATTTCTTTAGTTTTTTCAGGATCGGTAGTATCAACCAGTAATAGATTATCATCAGAGATATCTACAATCATTGAATAAGCAGGCGCAATTCCGCCCTGATCTTCAATGACATAAACAGAAGGCAAAATTCTGATGATTTTTACTTCTTTTGCGATAGTAAATATTTCAAAAGTGGATGTGTTATTAGGATTATTCGTCTGTGCATGGACAATATTAATGATCATTACAAAAGACATGATGGACATTAGGATAAATTTCATTTTAACTCCATACATTTTCAATATTATTTAAGTGATTTTCCCTCACCCTTTCCCTCTCCCACACTCATTATCCATCTTTGTAAAAACATTACAACGTGGGAGAGGGGACGTATTTGCTGAATTCATTGGGCAATGACTTTGATTTGGCACAGATCTCTAAAGCCTTCTTCGCCGTAAATACGGCCAATTCCTGAGGCTTTATAGCCGCCAAAAGGATTGCATGGACGCCAATGGCTGGCGGAATTAATATCTACACAGCCGGCATTGATGTGCTCAGCAATAAAACGTGCTTTTAATTTATCTGCACTATAAACAACAGCGCTTAAACCATATGGCGTATCATTTGCTAATGTGATGGCTTCATTTTCTGTGGAAAATGCCATTACCGGTAAAACAGGGCCAAATACTTCTTCTGTCCATACGCGCATATTGCAATTGATATGGGTTAAAACTGTGGGTAAATAAAAGTGTCCTGATAAACCTTGGGGCTTTGCGGCACCGATAGCGACAACTGCGCCTTTTTTGAGTGAATCTTGGACTTGAGATTCTAATAATGCTAATTGTTTCTCTGAAACCAAGGGCCCCAGCTGTGTTTGCGAATCAAATGGATCGCCGATTTTGATTTGACTTAATTGTTGAACTAATTTTTCAACGACCTCATCATAAATCGATTCATGTACAATTAAGCGTTTTACTGCGCAGCAAATTTGTCCGCAATTATCAAAACGTCTTGCAATGATTTGTGGAATCACATCATCTATAGATGCATCTTGCAAAATCACGGCAGGATCTGATCCGCCCATTTCTAATATTGCTTTAATGAATTTTTCACCTGCCAGTGCATAGAGTGCTTTGCCGGTGCTTGAACTGCCAGTGAAATTTATTAAATCGATATCTTGCTCAACTAATGTTTGGCCAACTTCACTATTACCATAAACTTGAGCGTAAACGCCTTTTAATAAATTTAATTGTTGCATTAAATCGTCTGCAAATTTACCAATTTTCATGCACTCTTCTGAATGTTTGAACACCACCGTATTACCTGCGATTAATAAGGGGATGACACTGATAATAAAGTTGCTAAAGGGATAATTCCACGGCGCTATGCTCGCGGCAACACCATAAGGTTCATACACAAGTTGATGTAAGGTATTATGCTCTTTCACTGTAGTTTTGGGTGCAAGATATTTTGGACCATTGTCGAGAAAATCGTGTAAATATTCAATTGTCCATTCTACTTCTGATTTAGATTGCGTGATGGGTTTACCCATTTCTTCAGTGATTAAGTATGCAATTTTATCTGCGTTATTTTTAATTAATTGTACGAGTGGTCGTAACATTTGTGCGCGTTGGGTCGCGGTTAATATTTTCCAGGCATTTTTTGCAGCGTGAGCTTGTTTAATTTTTTCGATCATTCTTGAAATCCACAACATTTTTTAAATTTCTTACCACTACCACAAGGGCAAGCGGCATTGCGTTCTACTTTGGGTGTCTGCCCCGCTACATAATACCAGCGCGACTCGTCACCGCTGCGCGCAAATTCACTGCGTTCATGAATTTTTTTCACAATGCCGTTTTCTTCATAACTTGCAATAAACTCTACAAAACCTTTTTTAGCTTGCGCTTTGGGCGCATCTAACACTGCTAACCCTAGCCAATGCACACTTTGCGCCCATTGTTTTGAAGATTCTTTATCATAACCCTCTAGCGGTTTACCCTGCATAGTATCAACAATATAATCCGAATTGGCTTGTGTATAAGCGGTATAACGAGACCGCATTAATTGTTCCGGTGTTTGTGGACGTGCATGTCCTGTGATAAATGGCTCGCAACAATCTGCATAAGGTTTTTGTGATTGACAAGGACAGAGCATCATAAACTTACACTCACCTCTGCGCTTGTTAAACATTGTTCTTTACCGTCAATATTTACTTTCAACTGACCTTGCTCATCAATACCCATGGCTAAGCCATCTAAGATTTGATCTAGTTGGGTAATTTTAACCGGCTGGTTATGCAAAATGTCGTATTTTAACCATTCGTTTAAAAAGCCATTAAAACCCTGTTGACTAAATCTTGGCAAATAATCATTTAATGCAGTAATCATATGCGCAATGAGTTGATTACGTGAAATTGTGCGTTGCATGACATGCGATAAATCAGTAAAGGCTTGATCGATTTTAATATGCCGTGGCATGTTCACATTTAAACCAATGCCAATAATGACATCACAAGGACCCAAAGCATCGCCGGCAATTTCCACTAAAATGCCGCCTAATTTTTTTCCTTGCCAGAAAATATCATTGGGCCATTTAAGGCCAATATTTTTTGCGCCCATTTGATTGAGTGCTTCTATTACGGCAAGGCCTACGACTAGACTTAAACCCATTAATTGCGCTGCACTTTGATTAAATTGCCAAGCCATAGAGCAATAAATATTACTGCCCATGGGTGATACCCAAGTACGGCCTAATCGTCCTCGACCCAGGGATTGATATTCAGCCAAACATACCGTGCCACTATTAATCGTTTTTTGCCTTAATTGTTCTGATAATACCGAATTGGTTGACTCGGTTTGCGCGCGCAATATTATTTGTGTTTTTGCAGATAAGTGAGCGGGCATATGCGCCATGATTTTATGTTCATTGAGTAATTCTAACCCATCGAAAATTTTATAACCACGCCCTGTGACTGCAGCAATCTCTAAACCATAATTGCGTAATTCATCTACAGTTTGCCAGACGCGTGCACGGGAGATATCGAATTGTTTGGCTAATGCTTCACCGGAATGGAATTTGCCATCTGCAAGTTGTTCTAATATCTGAAAGGTCAGGGACATGATGGTCCTCCCGTTCTATGTTAAAATGCAGTGTATTATCCTCAATCTAAGCGAGTCAAGCTCCTTGAAACCACTTATCCGATTAATGCGTTTAGATAAGCCTATTGGCACCCTACTTGTGTTATGGCCGGTGTTATGGGCTTTATGGCTCGCAAATCAAGGCATGCCCTCTTTAAAATTACTGATTATTTTTGTTTTAGGTGGGTTAATCATGCGCACCGCTGGCTGCGTGATTAATGATATTTTTGATAGACAATTAGATAAACATGTAGAACGTACTTTTATGCGACCGCTGGCTCAAGGTGAATTATCTTTAAAACAAGCATGGCTTACTTTTTTTGCTTTAATCTCTTTAGCATTTATATTGGTTTTACAATTGAATATCTTGACGATTATGATTGCCTGCATTGCCGCGCTGCTGACGGTGCTCTATCCACTCTGTAAACGATTTACAAACCTCCCACAGCTGGTATTAGGCATTACTTTTAACGCAGGGGTATTGATGGCTTATAGCGCTTCATTAAATGAACTGCCTTTCATGGCTTGGCTATTGTTTTTTGTAAGCATTATTTGGACTGTGGCTTACGATACCTTGTATGCCATGGCTGATAAGGCTGACGATATTAAAATAGGCATCAAATCCACTGCCATACTTTTTGGCCGCTATGATTTGCTCATTACCCATGTGCTTTACCTTGTATTTTTTGCAGGCATTTTAACCATAGGTTTAATCAACTACTTAGGACCTGTTTTTATAATTTTTGTAATAATATCAGCAGGTTGGACTTTTTATCCTTCTCAAACTCCTTTTAAAGCCTTCTTAGCCAATAACATCACTGGCCTCTTGATTTTCTTAGGATTTTTACTTACCCTATATTAGTCATATAACTTGATTTTCTGGTATTGCTGTGAGATAATGACTATTCTTAACGTAGGAGTGATTATGAAAAAAACGATTAAATACCCTGTGATGCTAGCCAGCCTTTTAGTCATCGCTGCCTCCGCTGTGAGCTCTTACGCTGATATGAGCACAAAACCTGCCACTCAATTGTTGGCACAAACTGATAATTTAGACGCAGCGGTTTTAAACAAAGCACTTACCGCTTTCAATAATGCTGTTGAAGCTGGAATTACAGATAGTCAAATCCTTACTGTTATCGATTACAGCAAAGCTTCTAGCGAGCCACGCTTATGGGTATTTGATTTAGCCGAGTCTAAATTACTTTTTGAAGAATTAGTTGCCCACGGCCGCGGTAGTGGTGACAATTACGCCAAAGAATTTTCCAATACACCTGAGAGTTACCAAACAAGTTTAGGGGTATTTATTACCGATGAAACTTATCAGGGCGGTAATGGTTATTCTTTACGCTTAGATGGTTTAGAAGAAGGCATTAATCATTTAGCGCGTGAACGTGCGATTGTTATTCACGGCGCCAATTATGTGAACGAAAGCTATGTTGATAAAAACGGACGTTTAGGTCGTAGTCATGGTTGCCCAGCTGTTGGACTTGATGTGAATAAAGAGTTGATTAATACCATCAAAGGTGGCAGTTTAGTATTTGCATATTATCCAGATGAAGATTGGTTAAAAAAATCTGAATTTTTGTTGTAATTTAAAATGTCAGCACTAAAATTAATCCAAGCGATTCTTCTTGAATTAGAACGCAAAAAAAAGACAGATGAAACAATACAAATTTTTCCGTATTCTTCTTCATCTGTCTCAACAATCATAGAAAATAAAAACGAAAACTTTTATGAGCTCACCGTCCCCGACAACAGCAATATTGATTTAATTGATTTAACATTGACGCTACGCATGTTAGCTGCATCTCATGATCAAGAAGGTCCTTTTTCCAATGCAATATATAAAGATAACAAAATTATTATACCGGCTAAAGCAATAAATGAAAGTATTCCCCAGGAAAAATTACCTAACAAATATTTTCATTCTAATTTATCAAATACAACATTAACCAGCGAAGCTGTGATTCAACTATACAGTGATGATGCCTTCACAAAAGACATTCAAAATGATATTTATATTTTTATTACCAACAATATCAATCATCATGATAATAAGCTTGCCGAAAAAAATGCTCGACTACTCATGCTAGGATCATTTGAATTTAATACTGACTTGATAAATTTTATTAACAACCCTCAGTTTTCAGTGACTGAACTGTATGGTGTTTTTAATGAATTCCCAAAAGAATCACAAGAACGCATTATCAGAACATTATGCAAACTAACAGTCAATAGCAATAATGCGGTTCTAAAAATAAAGAGTGGTTTTATTTGTCAATTTTTGATTGCTTACTATAAAAATAGTGGTGACTTGCAAATGACTACTCATATATTATTAATCGCTAATTTAAATCACTGTAACATTCCACCCGATCCAGAAAATGAAATATTAATAAAAATTGCAAGGCTCACTAAATTCAATGTAAACACTCAAGAAATTGATTTTTTTTCAGCATTAAAAACCAATGATACATTTTTTCAAATGTCTCTAGATGTGATAATGGATAAGTGTCATTATTTTTCACAAAGCAGTTATTTTAGGCTTAAAGGAATGCTGGAGAATGAAAGCACAGGGTTATCTAAACTGATGGAGAGTCAACATTGTATTACACTTAAAAATATGTTGAAAAATTACATGCGCTCACGACCTGTATTAAGTCATAAAGACAAAATTGCACTTTATTATATGATACAACCTTATATGGATAATCCAAAGCTGTGTAAAAAATTACATACATTCCGACCATTGGCCGCAAGTTTAAGAGAATTTTATAATAATTTACGTCGTGATGTGATTGATTCTAATGCGATCGAACTTTACAAAAATGTGTATGGTGTAAATAGCGTTTCTCAAGTTTTACAGATGAGCCAATTATCCAATAGTATCGTGGATGCACAAACATCCACGACTCATAACAACAATAATGATCGCGCTTATAGCTTGTCAGAATTCTCTGCTAAATAATTCGCAACGCCTTTAGGTGTAGCTGTCATGCCTTTTTGACCTTTAGTCCAACCTGCAGGACATACTTCACCATATTGTTCATGGAATTGTAGGGCATCCACTAAACGTACTAATTCATCTATATTACGACCAATCGGTAAATCATTAATAATCTGAACCCGGACTACACCGTTTTTATCAATCAAAATAGCTGCGCGGTAAGCAACGCCAATTTCCTGATGTTGCACACCATAATCTTTGGCAATTTTATGATTAATATCAGCGATCAATGGATAATTTACCGGTCCAATACCGCCTTCGTTAATGGGGGTATCGCGCCATGCTTTATGGGTGAAATGCGAGTCAATAGAAATACCAACGACTTCTACATTACGTTCATTAAATTGATCCATACGTTTATCAAGGGCGATTAACTCTGAAGGACAAACGAAAGTAAAATCCAAGGGGTAAAAGAATAACAAAGCATATTTGTCTTTGATATTTTCTGCCAAATTATATTGGCCAATAATTTCACCTACTTTATTCACTGCAGGCGCTGTGAAGTCTGGAGCCTTACGGCCTACTAATATTGCTTCGCTCATGTGCTACTCCTAATGTTGACAATGATTCTCATTTGCGTTTATAATACCAGAATAAACTCATAAAAAGCAAGGTTATCATGTACGTTTGTATCTGTCATGCCATTACGGACAAGCAAATTCAATGCGAGGTCTATAAAGGCGCTTGTTGCTTGAAAAGCTTACAAAAAACTCTTCCGGTCGCAACAAGTTGTGGCTCGTGCGCATGTTTTGCCAAGGAAGTGATCGATGAAACTTTGGATGAACTAAAACGCTCTCGCCACAACCAAGTTGCCTAACTATATCTAAATACTGCTCTGCGCTAATTATTACTTAGACAGTCGTTTATTTGCAAAATTAAATTGGGAGCCTCCCGGACCATTTTGATGATCGCGTTTTTTATTATAATGCTCATAGACGCCACGATCTGTGGACTGGGTCGATGGTATCAAACTTCTACAATAATCAATATCATCCTCGTAATAATCATTCTCTGATCTTAATTTTTCAGAATTTTTCACAATGATCCCCGCAATTTCAGGGATTGATTTATGAGCAATCAGTACAGGAATTTTTTCGATCTTATTTAATCGCATTATGTTTATAAGCGCTTTTAAATAAATATACCAATTTTTATCATCTAAACCTTCTTCTATAAGAACAACACCCTCAAGATTTTCAATGGCCATATTATAATAAGCGTCTGGGTTTTCTTCGCGTAATGATTCTTTTTCCATACGCAGTTCATCAATTTCAGCTTCAATTTTGCTTTTTATTCGCTTCTTATACGAGGGCAATTCATCAATTATTATCTGTTTTCTTTGTATATTATCATTAATAATCTTTATTCGACTCGTAATACCTTTATATTTTTGCTGATAAGTACGGCCACGAATCAATAAAGATTGTGAATGCAAAGCTTTATCGTCTTTGTTTTTTTGTTTAATTTCATTATAATATTTTATAGTTGCATTAGACAGATTTAGCAAAGATGCATAATATTGCCCCCAGTCTTTGTTATCAGATCTCATATGCTCATGAGTATATTCTCTTTCTTTTTTTAGTAATACTGAAATTAATTTTCTGCATAATGCCTTATTAAGAATCGTAAATAATTTATATAGCCATTGCTCATCGATATTGTCCAAATAGAATTGCGATTCTATGGCATTTACTAATTTTTCTTGAATACCATCGTGCCACCCTTGATTTATAAAATCCTTTTTATAATAAAATAATATTCTGCTGTAATATATAATTGCCCAATCAACATTTTTTTCATCCCAATATTGATCTGCGGTTTTCTCCAATCCTTTTCTTACGTTAATATCCTGCAAACTGATAACATCATAAAATATTTCTCTACTTATTATTTTATTTAAAATATAAATAAAATTAGCATTTCTTACGTCTTGCCGTAAGAAATAAACAAGCAAAGCAGAAATGAAAGCTTTAATTTCATCTTTTCCGTTTTCCTTTCTTGAGAGCTTAAGCAATATCACATATTTTATAATATGATGGATAAACATTTTATCAGGAGAAAATATAGCTAAAGATCCTTTCTCAATTGCTACTTGAAAGTCTCTTTTTAAATCGCCACTTAACTGCTCACTACTATAGATTTTATAAAGTTCATTTTTAATAATATTAGCAGGGTCCATTAAGGAAGCATATTGCAATAACTCTAAAAAGGTTTTGTTGAGAGATTTTGAGGAAAAATTTATATCAAATGTAGTATAAATAGCTTGGCGTGTTCTAGCTGTTTCCCCGTCGTAAATTAATGTTGCAGGCAAGGAATCAATTTCACTCAACACAGCTTTGCTTGCAACATAATTATTATATTTATCAATATAGGTTTTAAGCGACTCTTCATAATTAATGAAATAAGAGGCAGCTTGACATATTGCAAGCGGATAACACCCCAATTTTTCATCTAAAAATTCCCCCAGCTCCTTTTCATTAAATTTTTTATTTGAAATTCTCTCGAACAGTTTAACAGCAGCATTCAGGTCAAGCGAGTTAACCATCACCCCACACTCTTTCTGCCAACCCTCCTGGTTACGCAAAGTTACTATAATTTGAAAATTATTATTTTTTGGAAATAGTTTTGATAAAGTTTGAACCGGCTTTTCTGTTCTAGTTTCATTAAATACATTTTTATAATCAGGTACGTTATCAAATATAATAATGCCATTGGTATAAACAGATGTAAGCTTGGCATTGACTGCATTGACTATGCTGATCAAAAATTTATTTTCATTTTTGCTTTCACTTTCAGTTTTTACTTCAATAGCTAGTCTATCTGCGACTTCTTGATAATCTTCTATTATTGTTTCTAAACTTTCAGCACGAATTCTGATCTTAATAGGAAAGTCTTGCAAAGACGCTGAATGTGCATATTTATATGCGAGCGATGTTTTACCTATACCGCCAGGACCATATAAAACCACAAGCTTTGGTTGACCCTCTTTTTTCTGAGCTTCAAATTTTTGTTTTATTTGATTTAATAATTCAACTCGCCCTTCAAAATATGTGTTTTCAGAAGGTAAAGTAATGATATTTTTAGGTGGAGGTTCCGTGTTTACATTATTATTAATCGTATGGGCCGTTTGGTTATTATGTACATAGGCAGATCCATTTCTATTAGCGTTGATATTGCTGGTTATATTTACTTTCTGCTCAGGTTGTTTATACATAATTTATGCATCATAAAAGATAGTGAAAACAAAAGCAAATATGATAAGATATGCTGAATTTTATATAAGGAATAAACGATGCCTCCTAAAAAATTGCCCTTTACCGTCCAAGGGAATGATGACAGGCTTCATACTGAGAATTTTTTTAAAGATATTACTTTAAAATATCCTATCGATTCATCAAAAAGTCGTGTGAAAATTATTATTGTGCTGCATGTATTAGCAACCACAGTATACTATTTACGTGCATTAGAAGAAATTGGCGATATAGTTGCTATCATTCCTAAAGGATCTCATAAAGACCCTATAATATTACAATGGTTGCGCGATGCTTATCCAGGGATTTTTACTGAAAATATTTCAAAAGAATATCTTGCAAGCTCATTAAACGCAGTTGCATTTTTAAAGAGCAAAATCAAAGAAGATGAAAAAGCTGTAATTTTAGATATTGGCGGTTATTTTGCGCCTGCACTTCGTGAGCTTAACCAAGACCTTATAACACGAAAATGTTTACTGGGTATTGTAGAAGATACTGAAAATGGTCAGCAAAAATATGAAAATGCACTCAAGCAACTTCCTAGTGTGATCATGAATTATTTTCCAATTTATTCTTCTGCACGCGTAACATTAAAACGTATGGAAGATTTTAATGTTGGTAAATCAATTGTAAATGCTACAGACACATTACTTCGATCAGAAGTATCCTCAATGCTTGAGCGCATGCAGCAAACTGCAGTTTTAGGTGTGGGCAAAGTCGGTGAAGGTATACTTGAGGAATTAGGTCGTAGACGTGTTAAAAATGTAAGTGTTTACGATACAAATCTTGAGCGTATTGGCATAGCCAGCAGCCGAGGATTTGATATCAAACATACTGAAGAAGGACGTAAATATTTGCTTCAAGCAGCAGATATTATATTTTGCGCCACAGGAAATAAAGCGATCAATGGAAACGATTGGTTCTCACTTAAAGATAATGTGTTTATTGCTTCTTGCACTTCTAAAGATGATGAACTTGATCTTTCTGCTTTAAAGGATTTTACACCGCAAAAATTTAAACATGTTTCTGTTTATACACTTCCTAATGGGAAAAAAATAAATTTATTAGCACATGGTGATGGCATCAACTTTGTTTATGGCGCGGTGATTGGTCCTTATATTCACTCTGTGCAAGCTTCAGTTATTGCTGGAATGCGTTTAGTAATCAATGCGCGTCGAGATGATTTTCATTCTAAGCAAATTGACATACTGGATGATAAAACTGAAAAAGAAATTTTTGAAATTTGGTTAAAACATTATGAATCTGCTAAACCTGCACCTCTTGGCGCGCTTGCCCTTAATCCCCAAACTGATTTTAAGCAAGCTTTAGAACCTTCAATCAACAATAATAATCAAACCTCGTTTAAGGCCAAGACCGTTATTGATGCAATAAATGGAGGTCACACTCAAGTAAAAAATACGGCCACCAGTTTTGAAATAAATAATGCTTCATCACATACAGCTTATAACTCTGCAACACTTCCAGCAAAAATAAACCTCAAAACAACCATTTCTTCAACTGGCACAGGCAGTCGCGTTGAAGTGAATTCAAATAAAGTTGCGCAGACGATTAACGAGCATCAACATAAGAAGCATAAAAAATAATGCTTTTGAAAAGCCCTAAACATTAAAAATATTTATTAGGGCTTTTCTACAAACTTCACCCGTGAGGAAATATTAACCCATAAATTATAAGGTGTAGTATTTGCGCCTTTTGCTATGATTTCTATGGGTAATTCGGGTCCCCATAAAATTGCAACGTCACCAATTTTAGCATGTGGGCAGGTGCGTAAATCTACAGTAATCATATCCATAGAAACACGACCAATTAAAGGACAGCGCACGCCATTAATTAATACCGGTGTACCTTGCGTCATATTCCGTGGATATCCGTCGGCATAACCAAATCCCACTACACCCACCGGCATATCTTCTTCGCATTTCCAAGTTTCACCATAACCTACTGTTTCGCCTTTTGGAATATGATTAATACTAATCAATTGGCTTTTCATCGTCATTACCGCTTGTAAACCACGATCACTACCTACTTCATTTGGAAAAGGTGAAGCACCGTATAACATCAATCCTGGGCGCACCCAATCTAAATGAGTGTCTGGATTAGAGATAATGGCTGCAGATCGTGCAAGACTCTGTGGCCCTTCAAATGAAGCCGTTATTTTTTGAAAACGCGCTAATTGCTGCGCGGTTTTAGGATTGCTAACATTATCAGCACTTGCCAAATGGCTTAAAGTAATCATTGGTTTTTTGATCTGTGAACAGGCCATTAACCGTTGATACGCCAATTGAATTTTATCTATTGGAAAACCTAAACGGCCTAAGCCGGTTTCAATTTTAAACCATACCGTAATGGGTTTTACTAAATTATTTTGTTCTAAATAATCAATTTGATAATCAGAATGAATCACCACTTGCACATCAAATTGCGCACAGGCTTTTAATTCCTCTAAATCAGAAAAACCGGTCATTGCCACGATGGGATGTGTCACCCCCGCTTGTCGCAACATTAAAGCTTCATCCACACGCGATACACCAAATGCATCGGCCTCTAACAAAGTTTTTGCGATGCGCACTATACCATGGCCATAACCATTGGCTTTAAGCACTACTAATACTTTACTGTCGGGTGCATATGCTTTCACTACAGAAAAATTATGATGTAGAGCATCCAGGTTAATTTGTGCGATAGGGGTAGTCATCAGAATTACATCCTAGTTTGTAAATAAATTAAGTTAATTCTAGTAACTATAGCTATCCGGAGCAAAATTTTCGAAGCGGCAGTATTGGCCGCGGAATGTGAGGCGGACTGTGCCTGTGGGACCATTACGTTGCTTGGCAATAATGACTTCGGCAATGCCTTTATCAGGTGTTTCTTTGTTATAGACTTCATCACGATAGATAAATGCGATTAAATCAGCGTCTTGTTCAATCGCGCCGGACTCACGTAAGTCAGACATAATGGGACGTTTATTGGGTCGATGTTCCAGTTCACGATTTAATTGTGATAAAGCGATGACCGGCACTCTTAATTCTTTAGCTAATAATTTTAAGGAACGCGAAATTTCAGAAATTTCTGTGGTCCGATTTTCTTTATTACCAGGAACCGTCATTAATTGTAAATAATCCACCACAATCACACCAAGTTCCCCGTGTTCACGTACCGCGCGACGTGCACGGGTACGAATTTCACCCGGACTCATCCCAGGACTATCATCAATAAATAAAGCAGTATCATTTAAAATCGATACCGCGGAACTAAAACGCGGCCAATCTTCTTCAACCAATTTACCGGTTCTTAAACGGTGTTGCTCAATTTGTCCAAGCGATGAAATCATCCTCGTCGCTAATTGTTCGCCTGGCATTTCTAAACTAAAAATCAATGCTGGTTTTTTCTCTTTAATAATTACATTTTCAACAATGTTCATCGCAAATGTGGTTTTACCCATACTTGGCCGACCCGCGATAATGATTAAATCTGAATGTTGCAGTCCTGCTGTCATATCATCAAAATCGTCATAACCTGTCGCAAGTCCTGTGACTGTACTTTGGGCATGAAATAAATGATCGATGCGTTCAACCGCGCGCACCAGCAAACCTTTGACACTTTGCGGTCCTACTTTGCCACGGGTTTTCTCTTCAGCAATAGCAAAAACTTTACGCTCTGCTTCATCCACCAATGTCATGGGATCTTGACCGCGAGTATTATAAGCACTCTGGGCAATATCATTACCGGCGCTGATCAAACGTCTTAAGATTCCTCGTTCACGAATAATATCCGCGTAAGTACCCACATTAGCTGCACCCGGCGTATTTTTTGCAAGTTCAACAAGATAAGCAAGACCGCCAATGGCTTCTAATTTCTGAATGGTGTTTAAATTTTCTGATAAGGTAATCACATCTATCGGCAGGCCTTTGTCGACCATGCTTTGCATCGCGCGAAAGATAAAGCGATGATCTTGGCGATAAAAATCTTCTTCAGTCACGCGTTCAGATACACGTTCCCACGCTTCATTATCTAACATCAAGCCGCCCAAAATAGACTGTTCAGCTTCTAATGAATGCGGGGGAACTTTAAGATCTTCAACATCCGCCATGAATCTAATCCTTAGCTTTCTCCAACTGTACTACTAGGTTAACAGTTGCAGTCACATCACTGTGTAATTGTAAATCGATTTTATATTCGCCGAGCATACGCACCGGACCTTGTGGTAATAATACTTCTTTATTTTCAACCGCAACCCCAGCTTCCGTAATCGCATGTGCTAAATCACGTACACCCAGTGATCCGAATAATTTACCTTCTTCGCTGGCATTGGTTTTAATCACTACAGTCAGTTCATTTAAAGCTGCAGCACGAGTTTGTGCCTGTGCCAATTCTTCTGCTGCATGTTTTTCTAAATCCGCACGTTTTTCTTCAAAACGGGCAATATTCGCGGCAGTTGCAAACACTGCTTTTTTTTGTGGAATTAAAAAATTGCGCGCATAGCCAGATTTGACTTGTACAGCATCACCCAGATTACCTAATTTTTTTATTTTCTCTAACAATATTACTTTCATCATCTACCTCTTGTGCGTGTTCTTAAATCAAAATAACTATCCACTAATGCAATAATACCTAATAACGGTAATGCCCATGCACTTAATACAAACAAAACGACATAAAACAATACTATCCAAGCTGTGCCTAAAAGTTTGAAATTCATATACCAATGCACCCAAGCAATCCCAGCAATGCTATACAAAAATAAACACAATCCTGCGAGCTGTATGCTCACTTGCATTTGTGGCGCAGCTACTGCCCATATAAAACTCAGTAATAAAGGAATTGCCATGAAACGTGACAAACGCAGCTGATGGAACTCTATTTGAAATCCACCCGGATTGTACCAGCGACTTTGCAGATAACGTGCAAGTATTAAAAGTAATACTTGCAATAGAAATATCATCATCGGCCACGCCACTATCATAGTGGTCGTCATGGTTTCCAAATAGATTTGTTGTATAGTTTGCCCTAAAGCATTTGTAGGCAATTCACCGGAAAATATGCGCTGGGACATGTATTGGTATAATTCATCATAAGTCACAACACCGTAAATACCATAATTTAATAAGGCACAAACGGCTAAGGTGAAAAACCCTAATTGTAAACTCAAACTCAAAGAACGAAATACACGCAAACTATATGCCATAATCCATAATGGAGCCACAAAAGCAAAAAGAGCTATCCATTCGCCCGCTTCCCCATTAAATCGCAAATTATTAAAAAAATAAAAATTAACAAAACCCACAAGACCAATACTTAATAGGCCTAGATAGGTATTTTGTCTTAAAGTTGCAAATACTGCCCAAGTTAACCCTATCCAATTAAGCAAAGGCACGAATACCAATGCAATTGAGATAGGTAAACTTAAATAATAATTTTCAGCGATGCGTTGCAATTTCATAACAAATCCCTTATCTATTAATCACTATAAGGTAATAAGGCCAAATAGCGTGCCAATTTAATCGCTTTAGATAATTTCCGTTGATAAAACGCATGTGTGCCGGTAATACGACTGGGAACAATTTGTCCGCTAGGCGTAATATAAGCTCTTAACATGTAAATATCTTTGTAATCGACATCTTTAGCATTAGTTGCAGTAAATTTACAATATTTCTTGCGCCAAGGGGCCGATTGAGGACGTTTCTTGATCATTTTGATGCTCCTTACTTAATTCCAAATGTTGTACATAAAAAACCATTTCTTGTGCGCCATTACGTTGTTGTCGCACACTTAAAAAACCTGTTAAAACTAATTGCGCATCGGTGTGCAAACTGTCTTTGTGTTCTGTAAACACATGATTACTCACTACTGTTCTTATCTTACAATAAGCCTGTCGTGACAAAGACCCTTCATATTGCATCGACCGGTGTTCAAACATAAATTCCGCATGCCCGATACCACTTGGACTATACCTCACCTGCACTTCGCCGGTGATTTGTCCTAATAATTGCAGTCGATTACTCGACAAGTTCTTCATCTTCAAACACGGGTGCCATTTTAGCGGCTTCACGTTTGGCTTCTTCTTCTTTGCTCTTCGATAAAGAAGAAGGTACGGTAATCGCTTCTTTACGTTGTAGAATCAGTTTACGAATCACTGCATCGTTAAAACGAAATGCATTTTCGAGTTCTGCTAAAGTGTCTTCATTGCATTCAATGTTCATGAGCACATAATGGGCTTTGTGTACTTTATTGATAGGATAAGCGAGTTGACGGCGGCCCCAATCTTCAAGACGATGAATCTTGCCTGCTGCGCCTTCAATCATACCGCGGTAACGATCAACCATCGCACCGACTTGTTCACTTTGATCAGGATGCACGAGAAATACGATTTCATAATGTCGCATATTTTGCCCTTTTGGTTTTAGTCACTCAACTTATTTCGATGTGACAAGGTTATAAGAAGTCGCATTATATCTGAAATATCCCTATTATGAAATAGATGATGAACACCCAATTTCAACCCTGTCGCTTTCTAGCCAATGGCCATTTACAAACCTTGGCAAGCACCCTATTACCGCGAATACGGCAAAAAACACATTTAGAACATTTATCCATGGCTGATGGGGATGTTTTAGAATTACATAGCATAGATGCACCCACAAAGGATTCACCTATTTTATTATTGATACATGGCCTAGAAGGGTCTGTACATTCATCCTATATTCAAGGCATGTTACTGATAGCAAAACAACATCAATGGCGCGCCATTGTTCCACATTTAAGTGGTCGTCATAATCAAACTAAGGAATTAGTCACTATATTACAACACCTACATTCACGTTACCCACATGCACCCTTTGCAGCGGTCGGTTATTCATTAGGTGGCAATTTATTATTAAAATTTTTAGGCGAAAATCCCCAGCAAAATTTTATTCACGCAGCTGTAGGTGTTTCTGTACCTTTTGATTTAGAAGCCACTGTGAAAAAACTGGGTACTGGTCTTGGTAAATTATATGAAAAAAATTTTGTTAAACAATTAAAAAAAACCGTCCAGCAAAAAGTTGATGCAAAAACGCTCAGCGAAATTAAAACCATTTATGATTTTGATGATAAAGTCACCGCGCCTTTGTATCAATACTTAAATGCTAAAGATTATTACGAAAAAACCAGCTGCATTCATTTTTTACCTCATATTAAGACACCCACTTTAATTATTAACGCCAAAGATGATCCCATGATTCCAGAACATACCATCCCAAGTCCGCAACAAGTGAGTAAAGAAGTCATTTTAGATATTCAACAATATGGCGGGCATGTCGGTTTTATCAGTTGTAAAACCTTGGGTAAATTTCAATATTGGCTAGAAGAACGTATTCCGCCTTATTTGAATCATCTTCTCGATTTAAAAAAATCTTGCAATAAAGTTGTACTTTGAGAGGCTAACACGCCACCTTCAATCGTCAAAGGATGACTCCAAGGTAAAACATCCAGCAAATTTAAAGCGCCGCCCAACATCCCCGTTTTAGGATCATTCGCACCATAAACAAGACGTGCAACCCGCGCATGAATAATCGCACCCAAACACATGGCACAAGGTTCAAGCGTGACATAAAGCGTAGTATTTAATAAGCGATAATTTTCTAAATATAAACCGCCCGCGCGCAAAGCCACCATTTCCGCATGCGCACTCGGATCATGCCGCGCAATAGGCTGATTCCAACCGCCTGCAATCATTTTATCCTCATGCACCAAAACCGCGCCCACAGGCACTTCATTTTGCATTGATGCATGTTGTGCAAGTTCTAGAGCACGTTGCATGAATTGTTGGTCAATTTGTGTGGACATCATTAGTATTTAATAAAAAAGTATGTTTCATCATGCCGGTTTTTAAAAAAAAATTCAATTGCAGAGACATTCTATTTTAAGTTATAATGATGCCTACTTTTAAATCATAGGGAGCTTTGTTATGTCCTTCACCAATCAAGCCGCTGGATTAGTCGGTGCAGCAGCAGGCGCCTATTTATCACCAAACAATCGAAACGCAGGCGTTGCAGTGGGTCTTGCGATAGGCTTTTGGAGTGTTGATGCCGCAGAATGGCTTTGGAAAAATCGCCATGATCCTGAAGTACAAAGACTTATTGTGAAAGCTGTTTCCTCAACCACCATGGGATTATTGGCCTATGCAATAACCGGTAGTGATATAGCCATGACTATTGCAACCGGAGCAACCATACATATCAATAATGTTTATGCGCCTCGACCATTATTACATGTCCATGTAGCTGCGGGCGCAGAACCGCCTCAGCAACAGCAACAACCTCAGCGGCAACAACAAAGGATTAACGGTTTATAAACCCGAAATTTTATTAAAAAAAAGCTACGCTTGTTTAGAGCGTATATTTATTCCCACTCAATCGTTGCTGGTGGTTTGTTAGAAATATCGTAAGTTACGCGGGAGATACCTTTGACTTCGTTGATAATCCGATTTGATACTTGGGCTAATAATTCATAGGGTAAATGTACCCAATGGGCGGTCATGAAATCTGTGGTATGCACTGCGCGTAGTGCGACTACGTAATCGTAACATCTATCATCACCCATGACGGCTACGGATTTTACCGGCATAAACACTACAAAAGCTTGACTGACTTTTTCATACCAACCGGATGTGCGTAATTCTTCTAGAAAAATCGCGTCGGCTTTGCGTAATAATGTTATATATTCTTCTTTGATTTCTCCTAAGATACGTACCGCTAAACCTGGGCCTGGAAATGGATGATTAAATACCATGTCTTTGGGAAGGCCTAACTCTAAGCCTATTTTGCGTACTTCGTCTTTAAATAATTCACGCAATGGCTCTAGTAATTTTAAGTCCATGCGCTCTGGCAAACCACCCACATTGTGGTGCGATTTAATTAAATGAGATTTTCCGAAACTTGCTTGTGCAGATTCAATCACGTCTGAATAAATTGTACCTTGAGCAAGCCATTTAGCATTAGTTAATTTTTTTGAGTGTTGTTCAAACGCATCAACAAATAATTTACCGATGATTTTTCTTTTTTCTTCTGGATCAATAATATTTTTAAGCGCGTCATAAAATGTTTGTTTTGCATCTACGCAATGCACTTGTATGCCCATATTTTTTTGCATAATGGCGAGAACATTTTCAACTTCGTTTAATCTTAATAAACCGGTATCTACTAATACGCAATGTAATTGTGAACCAATTGCGCGATGTAATAATGCTGCTAATACTGCAGAATCTACACCCCCAGACAAACCTAAAATTACCGCATCACTGCCCACTTGTTGCTTAATGTTTTCGATGCTGCTGTCAATAATACTACTTGCTTGCCATAAGGCTTCGCATTTACAAATATCATGTACAAATTTTGCTAAAATGCGCTGACCTTGCTTCGTGTGTGACACTTCTGGATGAAATTGTAAACCGTAAAATTTACGCGCATCATCTGCCATCGCAGCATAAGGCGAATTATCGGTATGGGCAATGCGATGAAATCCTGCGGGCAAACTTTCGACTTTATCACCATGACTCATCCACACATCTAATAAAGCTTCACCTTGCGCATTCACATGATCTTCAATTTCTGAAAGCAATTCATTGTGACTTTCGACTATCACTTGTGCAGAACCATATTCACGTTTTTGAGAATTTAATACTTCACCGCCTAATTGCGCAGCCATGGTTTGCATGCCGTAGCAGATGCCTAAAATAGGACAACCTAATTCAAACACAATTTGCGGTGCACGTGGCGAGCTATCAGTTGTTACGGTTTTTGGACCACCGGATAAAATAATACCTTGGGGTGCAAAATCTTTAATGGCTTGCGCAGCCCAATCAAAAGGATGTACTTCGCAGTAAACGCCTAATTCACGCACACGTCTTGCGATAAGTTGTGTATATTGCGAACCAAAATCAAGAATTAAAATGCGATTGTCTCGAACATCTTTAGTCATACAAACCATCCGTTTGATAATTCGGTGCTTCTTTAGTAATGGTGACATCATGTACATGGCTTTCTTTGATACCTGCACTCGTCACACGAATAAAACTGGTTTTTGTACGTAAATCCGAAATGGTATGAGATCCGGTATAACCCATACCTGCACGTAAACCACCTAAAAGTTGTTGAATAATACCTAAAATAGCGCCTTTATAAGGAACGCGACCTTCAATGCCTTCTGGTACTAATTTATCACTGGTTTTATTCGATTGAAAATAACGATCGCTAGAACCGTAAATTTGACTCATGGCACCTAATGATCCCATGCCACGATAAGATTTATAAGAACGACCTTGATAAAATTCTACTTGACCCGGCGCTTCTTCTGTTCCTGCAAATAGACCACCAATCATGACCGTGTTTGCACCCGCAGCAATCGCTTTAGCAATATCACCAGAATGGCGAATACCACCATCCGCAATCACACATACTTTAGAATTTTTTAATGCTTGTGTGACTTCAAATATCGCCGTAATTTGTGGCATACCTACGCCTGCAATAATGCGCGTTGTACAAATAGATCCAGGACCAATACCTACTTTTACTGCATCTGCGCCCGCTTTTGCTAACGCCAATGCTGCATCAGCGGTCGCAATATTGCCACCTATCACCTCAATATGAGGATAATTCTTTTTCACCCAAGAAACACGATCTAATACGCCTTGTGCATGTCCATGTGCAGTGTCAACAACAACCACATCCACACCTGCTTCAACAAGTGCAGCCACACGCTCTTCTGTACCTTGTCCTACACCTATAGCAGCACCTACGCGCAAATGTCCTTGACTATCTTTTGCAGCCAAAGGTTTATCTTTAGCTTTTTGAATATCTTTTACGGTAATTAATCCAGTGAGATTGAAATCTTTATCCACCACCAACATTTTTTCAATACGGTGATGATGCAATAAACCCAATACGGTTTCTTTTTCAGTGCCTTCAAGTACTGTAACCAATTTATCTTGGCCCGTCATAATTTGTGAAACCGGTATATCTAAACGATTTTCAAAACGAATATCACGATTAGTGACAATGCCTACCAGTTTTTTATTTTCAACAACAGGCACACCGGAAATATTATTTTTTTCGATTAATTGCAACAATTCCCGCACGGTGGTTTGTGGCGAAATAGTAATGGGGTTGCGAATAATACCACTTTCGTATTTTTTAACTTGACGAACTTCGTAGGCTTGTTGCTCTATCGATAAGTTTTTATGAATAATGCCAATCCCGCCTTCTTGCGCTAAAGCAATGGCAAGACGGGCTTCAGTCACTGTATCCATAGCTGAGGATAATAAGGGAATATTGAGGACAATATTTTCCGTCAATTTAGTCGATAAATCGGCTTGCGCGGGCGTTATAATAGAGTGTCTCGGGACAAGAAGAACATCATCAAAGGTTAAAGCGACTTCAGTGGGTAATGTTGTGCTCATGGTTCACCTGGATAAATAGACGATCATACCATAGAGAATAGCTGTTTGTCAGTAGAGTGAGCGCTACGATACCTAACTTTTTCTTCCTCTATATTAGTTGTTTGTCTTCTATATTCAATCACTTGAAGATGCTGGAAGCCGGATGCCTGATTCAAGCATTCGCTTTCAAAACGCTGCAATTTTTGATTATTTTTATAATAAGCAGAACAGCTACCCATGCACATCGTGACTACGGGGATCAGGAATGAATTAGGTATAACGCCATCGAGCATACTCATAGCGAGTAATCCGATAACACCTCCTCTAAAAGTAGATTCACCGCAAATCACTGGTGACACATGAGGAGGGTCGGGTAGGCGATTGGCAATATTGTTTACAGTATTTATATTACTTTCAACCCAGGTTTTAAACGCATCTCCATCTAGTGTAGAATCAAATACAAATGGGTTAATCTGATTTTTAAGCTTCTTATGAAAAGTTTGAAAAAGTGTTTTCACCTCAGGTATTAGTGCTATAGCCTCGGGATGTACCAAGATAACATTAATAGACTCAGTGTACATTGCAATGCATTTATCACGTGTCTGCTCAGTATAGTTCTCCGCTAAAAGCCGGTCTGCGCATTGACATCTCGCATAAGTTATCGCCAGCCACATCTCATTTCTCAGAGTAGAAGATCTTAAATCTTTTAATAAGCCATCACAGAGTTCTTTAAAAATATCTACACTATTGGCCATCAAACACCTCTAATATATTGACGTATATGAGCATGCATCATACCATGTAAGCCGCTGACTGAAAAATCTTAAGGAAACCTTGTGACCACACAACCCATTTATACTGTTTCAACACTCAATCAAAGCGCACGTCTTTTGTTAGAAGAAGGCTTAGGCACGATTTGGGTTGAGGGTGAGATTTCTAATTTTATTCGGGCAAGCTCGGGGCATATTTATTTTTCGCTTAAAGATGAAAATGCTCAGGTACGTTGCGCTTATTTTAAAGGGCGACGTAATCAGCAAAATGCTTGGAAACAAGGCATGCACGTTTTAGCTTGTGCAAAAGTCAGCCTTTATGAACCTCGCGGTGATTATCAGCTGATTGTGGAATATATTGAAGAAGCAGGTGTGGGCGCGCTGCAAAAAGCTTTTGAAGTTTTAAAAGCCAAATTGCAAGCTGAAGGTTTATTTGCAAGCGAATATAAAAAACCATTGCCAGCTTATCCTCAATGTTTGGGTGTCATTACTTCTCCTACTGGCGCTGCAATTCAAGATATTTTGCATGTATTAGAAAGACGTTATCCAAGTCTGCCTGTAATTGTTTATCCAACCTTAGTCCAAGGCACAAGTGCTGCTCCGCAAATTGTTCATATGATAGAACTTGCCAATCAACATCAACAATGTGATGTATTAATTGTCGCACGTGGCGGTGGCTCTATGGAAGATTTATGGCCATTTAATGAAGAAATTGTCGCTCGCGCTATCTTTAACAGTCAAATTCCGATTATTAGTGGCGTTGGCCATGAAGTTGATTTTACCATTGCTGATTTTGTGGCTGATGTGCGCGCACCTACTCCTTCAGCTGCAGCAGAATTAGCAAGCCCCGATGGCGAAGCTTTATTAGCTTATTTAGAACAAATACATAATCGCCTGATTCAACAAATCACGCACAAATTAACCTTTAAACAACATCAATTACAAAGTTTAATTAATCGCCTGCGCCATCCCCGTGAACGCTTACAATTTTTCGCCCAAAAACTAGATGAACAAACCCATAGATTACAACAAGCCTGGCAGAAACTTTTTACCCGCCGTCAACATCGACTAAACCTATTACTACAAACCCTACAAACCTTAAGCCCTAAAGCAACGTTAGAGCGTGGTTATGCCATAGTAAAAAACACCAAAGGTCAGATAATCCGCAATGCAAGCGATGTTAATAAAGATGAGTCTATTTTTACGACAGTCAGTCAAGGCGAAATTAAAAGCCGAGTAGAATAGTGTTTTAGCTAAGTTCTGCTATACTCTTCAATTAATTGTATTTTTCTTAACTTTGAATATATGGAGATATCAAATGAAACCAATCGTAGCTTTAGCAGTAGGTATTATCATCGGCGCAGGTGGTATGTGGTTTATGCAAAAATCTAGTGAAAAAAATTTGCAAGTAGATGAAGTCATCGAAAGTTATAGTACACCTATGACAGGTGATAACCAAGGTCATTCTGCACCAGCAACTGCACCAGCAGCAGCACCTACAACAACAGGTTCTAATCAAGGTCAAATGAATTTAAATGCCACTACTGATGGTTCACAAACTCAAGGCGGCTACTAGCCATTACACTTTACACCCTGTATTAACCAGGGTGTAAAGTGCATCGATAAGGAGCAAAATCATGAAAGGAAGTTTACTGTTTATTTTAGGCGCTGCAGTTGGCATTATTGGTTATATTATGGCTGATTCACCCATCGATCCATTTCATGCACAGATTGAAGCCAAAGAATGTCAGTCTTATTATGCAAAACAATTGAATATCACTGAAGACGAATTTGTAAAACGCTTACAACAAATTAAGCCTTAAAGATCCGTTTGGCACGTTCTCTTTTTTTCTTTTGTCTGGGTGTGAGTAAGTTTCTCCGCCCAGCAAAGGGATTCTCCCCTGACTTAAATACCAATTTAATCGGTGTACCTACCAATTTTAACAGGCGTCTAAACGTATTGATTAAATATCGTTGATAAGAAACTGGAACATGATCGACTTGATTGCCGTGAATTACAATGACGGGCGGATTATGGCCACCGGCATGTGCATAACGCAATTTAATCCGTCGTCCATGCACCAAGGGCGGCGCGTGTTCATGAATCGCTTTTTCTAAAATACTGGTCAACAATGATGTGGGTAATTCTTTAGTGGCCGATGCATAGGCTTCATTGATGGCAGGAAATAAATTACCTACATTCGTACCATGTTTAGCCGAAATAAAAAATATTTTTGCAAAATCAATAAAATTTAATTTACGCTCTAACGTAGTTTTAATTTGCGAGCGTGCATAATCATCTAAGCCATCCCATTTATTGATGGCAATCACAATGGCGCGCCCAGCTTCTAAAACATAAGCCAATACATGTAAATCTTGATCAGTTAAATTCTCATGACTATCAATCAATAAAATACACACATCAGCTGCATCAATGGCTTGCAAGGTTTTAATCACAGATATTTTTTCAATATCTTGATGAATGCGCCCACGTCTTCGCACCCCTGCTGTATCAATCAAAGTGTAATATTTTCCCATTCTTTCAAGTGGCACAAAAATACTATCACGCGTAGTTCCAGGTTCATCTAATGCAATCATTCGCTCAAAACCTAACATGCGATTCACTAAAGTCGATTTACCCACATTAGGACGGCCAACAATCGCAATTTTAATACCTTCTGGAATATCAGATTCAATCACTTCATTGACAGGTAATTGATTTAATACTGCTGCTTGCAATTCATCAACACCGCTGCCATGACTTGCCGCTATCGGCAATACATGCGCAAAACCTAAAGCATGAAATTCTGCGCACACAGCAGCTGCATTCAAACCATCGGTTTTATTAACCACTAAAATGGGCATTTTATTGATTTGACGTAAATACCGCGCAATATGTTGATCAGCCGGTGTTAAACCTAAACGTGCATCAACCACAAATAATACCACTTCGGCTTCATCAATGGCTTGTTCGACTTGACGATCAATTTGCTGAGCGATTACTTCCTCATCACCGGTAAAGCCACCAGTATCAATTAATAATACCGGCGTATCAAGGAAAGTAGTATGGCCGTAATGACGATCGCGAGTGACACCTGAATAATCTGCAACTATTGCATTGCGTGTCGCAGTTAAACGATTAAATAAAGTTGATTTACCGACATTGGGTTGTCCGACAATTGCAATAACAGGAATCATGATCTTGGCACAGGTGTTAAACGTGTAAGATCGCCATCACTACTGAGTACAAATATATGATTGCTCTGTGTAATAGGCGGCGTATGAATGGGATCACTCCCCACTTGTACACGTCCCAATAATTGTCCATTATCAGCTGAAATTAAATGGATATAACCTTCATAATCACCGACGGCAATCATATCAAAAAAAACTGTTGGCGCTGTGAGCTCTCTATACAATAACTCATCTTGTTGCCAGAGCGTATCACCTGTCTTTCGATTGAGCGCCCAAACAATACTTTCATCATCCGTAATAAATACTGCATCATTATTAACGGATAATCCTGCATAAGACGAAAACTCTTTTTCCCATAATAAACGTTGTAAACGGACATCAATCGCAACCACACGTCCTTGATAATTGACTGCATAAAGTATGTCATCATAAATCGCCATGCGGCCATTCACATCAACTACTCTATCAATTTCAGAACGCCCGCGAGGATAACTCACCGCTTGCTGCCATAAAAGTCGACCCGTTTTTAAATCAAGCGCGCACACAAAGCCATTGGCAAATCCTACATACACAATTCCATCATCAATAATGACGGGTGCACTGCCACGTAATTGTAAAAGCGGAGCAGTATGTTTATATTCCCAAATAATAGCGCCTGTTTCTGCATCCAATCCGTAAACTCGACTGTCTTCGGTTAATACAGCGACAACATTGTCAGCACTTTGTGGGGCAGATAAAATATCGCTACTTAAATAAGTACGCCAAATTTCCTCGCCTTCAGATTGTGACAACGCCACCACCTGGCCTTTTTGTGTACCTACTAAAACTATGCCAGAACCCGCACCTATGCCACCGGTCACATCAATATCATCTGGTCGCTCGCGCCAAAGACGCTTAACCCCATTATTCCACTGTGTTGCAGTGACTCTACCTTTATAATCGGTTGCATAAATCAATACTTCATCATCTGTAGTGATTAAAGCAGGCTGAAATTGTAAATAAGTATCCCCATCACCGCTGCCCACATCAATAGAACCACTGTCCTCAAAACTGAATTTTTCAGGATAAGTCGTCAATTCATGCGGTGGGTCTTTTACAATTTTATCACTACAAGCACCCAGCATTAATGCAGAAAATAGGATAACGGGGATAGCATTTATTTTCATGAAGGCAAAGCATCCAATTTAAATTGCAATAAATGTGTTTCTAAACCCAGTTTGCTATAACCATCAATCGCAGCGCTATAAGCTGTACGTGCATCTGGATAACGTTTTAATGCAAACAAGGCATCGCCTTTTACTTCATCTAATAAAGGCTGATACTCTCCGCCCTTCACATTAGCAACTAACTTTAAAGCAGCTTCTGGATCTTGCTGCGCCAATTTCAACTGTGCTAAACGTGCTATGGCAATATCTTTAGCAAAGGGTGCACCTTTTTCTACTATCCAAGATAATTCTTGAGTAGCAGTTGCCAAATCATTTTTATTGACAGCATCGCGCGCAATTATCAGTGCAACGGTATTGGCATAAGGGGTTTGTGAATAATCTTGTTGTAATTGCTTTGCCAATGTTGCTGTTAGCTCTTGATTACCTTCTGCATGCGCACCAAAAAATTCAGTGAATAAAAGACTTGCTGTTTCCGTAGTCTTTTGTTGTTTGCTTGAGTAATATTGAAATGCAGCAAAACCTGCTGCTACCAAAATAATCACGGTTAACAACCAAGCACGATTTTTTTGCCACCATACTTTCAACATCATTACGTTTTCTTCATCCGTTGCGATCGCGTTCACAAATCCCTCCTAAAAATTGAATTAATTCATCCCAAGAAAACTGTGCATTAAAATCACCACGTAAATCTTTAACCGCGATGATATTTGCCTTCATTTCATCCTCGCCCAAAATCAAAGCAAATCGTGCCCCACTTTTATCAGCACGTTTAAATTGACTTTTTGCGCTGTTTGAACCGGTATTGGTCAATAAACGTAAAGCGGGCACACTATTGCGTAAACGTTCAGCCATCACCAATGCAGATTGTACTGTACTTTCACCTAATAATACAAAATATGCGTGGGGCTGGATTGCCACCTGTGGCTCATGTTTTAAATGTATTAAATCAATCAAGCGTTCTAACCCAAGTGCAAAACCGATGGCAGGCGTTGCCTCCCCACCTAATTGCTCCACCAAACCATCATAACGGCCGCCAGCACAAATTGTTCCTTGCGCGCCCAAATCATGAGTCATCCACTCAAATACTGTTTTTGTATAATAATCTAAACCGCGCACTAAGCGTGGATTAACTGTATATTTTATGCCCATGCCATCGAGCATCTGTTGTAATTGCGCAAAATGGGCGGCTGATTCTTCATCTAAATAATCTAATAATGCCGGCGCAGCATTTAACATATCCCGCATCGCAGGATTTTTACTGTCTAAAATCCGAAGTGGATTAGTGGTAAGCCGTCTTTGACTGTCTTCATCTAATACATCCACATTTTTGTTAAAATAAGCAACTAAAGCTTCGCGGTGTAAGGTGCGTGCTTCGGCCGTTCCTAATGAATTAATTTCTAGATAAATATGATCAGAAACCCCTAATAACTGCCAAAGTCTCGCAGTTAATGCGATGATTTCTGCGTCGATATCAGGCCCCGGCATGCCAAAAGCCTCAACACCAAATTGATGAAACTGCCGCAAACGGCCTTTTTGTGGACGTTCATAGCGAAACATCGGACCCATATACCAAACACGTTGTGATTGTTTAAATAAAATACCTTGCTCGAGTGCAGCTCTGACACAACCTACAGTTCCTTCTGGACGCAAAGTCACAGATTCATTGCTGCGATCAGAAAAAGTATACATTTCTTTGGTCACAATATCGGACTCTTCACCCACTGTACGACTAAATAAAGCCGTAGCTTCAAGTATGGGGGAACGAATTTCTTGATAACCATAGGCGGCCGTTAACTGTCGCAGTATGGTTTCAAGATACTGCCAGTCTCCGATCTGTGCAGGCACTATATCGTGCATGCCACGTATGGCTTGGATTTGGATCATGGGAAGATTCTATCACGAATTTGTCAGTTGATAACGCTTTAAATACAGTTTCGCATTATTTTCATCGCCCTGCTGCGTGAGCAAATAACTCAATTTCAGGAAGATATCACTTCTTGCGGGATCTTGTTGAATGGCTAAATCGGCATAATGTGCAGCCGCTTGAATATCATTCATTTTCAGACTGCACAGCGCCGCATTTTCATAGGCTTTTGCAGTTTGATGATAATAAGGATCATCGATAGCTTGTTGAAAATAAATCAGTGATTGCGAATAATCACCCTGACCACATAAAAATGCGCCGTAATTATTATTCACTTGTCCTGATGTTGGATTTATTTTTAAAGCCCGTTGATAGGCTTGATCGGCAAAAGATATTTGCCCAATGTGTTCATAATAAAATCCGAGCGCCAACTGCGCATCGATTAAATCTGGCGCTTGCTCCGATGCACGTAATAATTTTTCTTTGGCGCGCATGGTATCGCCTTTTTCTAAATAAGCTAAACCAAGTTGCACATTATAATCTGCAGCAGTGATATTTTCTGATGTACGTTTTGTCGAACAAGCAGTCAGCAATACTGCAATTAAAATGATAATTATTGTTTTCATGATTCCCTGCATTATCCCTCGCCCCCTTTATGAAAGGGGGCCGCCTGCAAGGCGGGGGGATTTTTCGAGCTATGCGGCTGTCCTCTTTACAAAAGGGGGCGATAACTACCGTGCACAAATCTCTTTTTGTGCAAAGAAAAACGCAATTTCCTGCGCAGCAGTATCAGCAGCATCTGATCCATGCACCGCATTTTCATCAATAGACGCAGCAAAATCCGCACGAATAGTACCAGGCGCAGCATCTTTAGGATTAGTCGCACCCATAATTTCACGGTGTTTTGCAACTGCATTTTCACCGGCTAACACTTGCACCATCACAGGACCACGACTCATAAATTCCACTAAATCTTTATAAAAAGGACGCGCTGCATGCACGGCATAAAATTGCCCCGCTTGCTTAAGACTTAAATGCATCATTTTGGCAGCAACGACACGTAAGCCATTATCTTCAAAACGTTGATAAATTTTACCAATATAATTTTTTTCAACTGCATCGGGTTTGATAATTGATAAAGTATATTCTAATGCCATTACACAACTCCTTCTTTTAAATTAAAACTCTCACCACAACCGCAAGCATCAACTGCATTAGGATTATGGAAAACTAATTTCCGATTAAGGCCAGAGATAGATAAATCAATTTCCGTACCTTGTAAATAATCCACACTGTCTTTGGGGACAATGACTTGCAGACCTTCGCTTTGGTAAACCACATCTTGGTCGCCCACTTCATCGGCAATGCCCATCACATAAGAATAACCAGAACAACCCGTGTCTTTGACCGCTAGTTTAAAACCAACGCCAGACCCGCGTTTTTTTATCACGTTATCAATATGTTGTGCTGCTGCTTGTGTGACTGAAATATTCATGACCGTATTATATCACAGCAAGCTGTTCGAATCACAGCCCCAGCACGGTCAATATCAGCCTGTGAGGTAAAACGCCCGAGAGTGATTCTCAAAGTACTTTGAGCTAATTGATCTGATATGCCCATTGCTTTTAAAACGTGTGAAGGTGTTTGCTGTGCTGACGTACAGGCTGAACCCATAGACACTGCAATTTCTGATAATGCTTGTAATAACACTTCACCATCGATATTTTCAAAGCTGATATTTAAATAATTTCCGGCTGCATGTGTGAAATCTGTATTTACATGTAAACCCGGTAAGTTTTTAATCAAAACCCATAATTGATTGCGTAATTGTGTGATGCGTAGCATATCTTGCAACATTTCTGTTTTAGCTAAACGTGCAGCTATACCCATGCCGACAATTTGATGTGTCGCTAGTGTACCAGGACGTAAACCTTGTTGATGAGCGCCGCCGTACATTAAGGGTTGTAAACGCACACGTGGTTTTTTACGCACATATAATGCGCCTATGCCTTTTGGACCATACATTTTATGTGCGGATAATGATAATAAATCAATCTGCATTTTTTCGACATCAATCGCAACACGTCCTGCACTTTGCGCGGCATCTACATGGAATAAAGCTTGATGTTGTTTAGTTAATTGCCCGATTTTCTCGATATCTTGAATGATGCCTATTTCATTATTAACATGCATGATTGAAACCAATAAGGTATTATTATTTATCAAGCTTTTTAATTCATCAAAATCAATCAAGCCATTTTTTTGCACGGATAAATAATCTACTTTAAACCCTTGTTCTGCCAAGGCATAACATACATCTAACACTGCTTTATGTTCTGTTTTTACAGTAATAATATGATTTTTTTTATGCTGATAAAAATGTGCTGCGCCTTGTATGGCTAAATTATTAGCTTCTGTTGCGCCGCTTGTCCAAATGATTTCTTCAGATTGTGCGTTGATTAAATCAGCAACTTCAAGGCGTGCTTGCTCAACAGCTTCAAGCGCCATTGCACCATAAATATGTGTGGTCGATGCAGGATTGCCAAAATTACCATCCATTGTCAAACAGTGTGTTATTTTCTCTGCAACGCGCGGATCAACGGGTGTGGTTGCCGCATAATCTAAGTAGATGGGTCTTTGCATATTTTTTTAAATACACCTCTTAACAAATTAATTTCATCTTCATCTAATTGCGCGCGATTAAAAATACGTTTTAATTTTGGCATTAAATCAGGTGATGATGTGGGTTTGCGAAACTGTATCGCATCTAATAATTGATCTAAATGTAAATAAAAACTCTGCATTTGTGCGTCATTTGCAAGCGGTCGTATGGGTTGATCCGATGGCTCCGATAATGCGCCATATATTTCATAACAAATCACTTGCACGGCCATGGCTAAATTTAACGAGCTATATTCTGGATTTGCGGGAATGGCAACTTGATGCTGACAACGTTGCAAATCCTCATTCGATAAACCGGTGCGTTCTGGACCAAATAATATTGCAACATTTTGAACCTTCGCTTGTTCCACAACATATTGCGCACATTCCCTAGGAGATAATTGCGGCCAAGGCAAATGTCTATTCTGAGCACTGGTGCCTATCACGACAGCGCAATCTGCCAAAGCCTCATCTAAACTTGAGACCACAATTGCTTGTTCCAAAATATGTTCCGCCCCAGAAGCCCGTGCGGTTGCAGCTGGATCTGGAAAAGATTTAGGTGAAACTAAATAGAGTGAACTTAAATTCATAGTCCACATCGCCCGAGCCGTCGCACCAATATTACCTGGATGGGAAGGTTGGTGTAGGATAATGCGGATGTTATTTTTTACTTCAATACCCATTCGCCATCGTCAAATGTTCTTGTGGTTTAACTTCGGTTACGTCCCAATACATTATATTTTCTCTCATTTTAGAGGCTAGCTCTGTCCAATCTATAGTAAGCTCAAGCGCTCTTCTTGGCAAGCTCCCTTTGATCATTAAACTCTGCATACTGTATATATATGAGGCGACGCATGATTATCATAAAACATGCTATTTAGTTTCACAATTGACAAATATTTTTGTTTAAGGTATTTTCGTTTTTAATCAAATATTTGGAGAAACGCCATGAAAGTAGAACAACTCTTAAAAGAAACCCAGACTCAAGAATTGATTAAAGAATATGCAATAAAATTTAAAAACACCTCAGAAAAGCTAGAAGCAGCTCTTTTAGACAAATATACAAAGGAAGAAAAATTGGGGAAGGAAGTGACTCATGAAACCATAAGTATGGATTTAGCTTATTTTAACAGACTTTGGGGTGATGAAGATCCCGCCGGCTCACACACTCAATCCACAGCCCATCCAATAACTCAGAATCTTCAGACGCCTGTTGAGGGTGCATTTGATTTATCACAAATTAATCTCAGTGTTGCTAATGAGATCAGTGGCGGGATTTCTACCACTATTGCTAAACGCTTAGGGTCTTTACAGTATCTTAATCAGTCATTTACTTTACCACAATGTCCATTTGTGCAAGCGGTTCCGTCTGGTCTAGAGATTCGTTATACAGAACAGAATCGGGATAGCGCAATAAAACTGCTTAAAGCATTAAGAAACGTAGAAGGTTTGCAGATGGAAAGCAACTTACGTACCGGCAGCCAAACACATCCACATTGTGTTTTTATTAATAAAGCTGACCTTCCTATCTTTTTAAACGCTGTTGGGTTTTTACCACAAAATATTCACTCATCCATCAGAGCTATGTATGAAAACACAGCGGATAAGGCGCCTCAAGCCTCTGCAAATAACCTTAATAAGTGCGTAATGATGTAGTTCCATTCTTTTCAATCTTAATTAAGGCGTATTCTTTAGAGATACGCCTTAATTTATGTTATCCTATGCAAAATTTAGGAACATCACATGCTATACCACCACCCTATTGTTAACGTTGCCATCGATGCTGCGCGCAAAGCCGGGGATATTATTATTCGTGCTTTGGAGCGTTTGGATGAAGTTAAGGTTATTGCTAAAAAAGATAAAACCTTGACCACTGATATCGATCAAAAGGCTGAGCAAGCGATTATTAAGATTTTGGCGAGGTCTTATCCAGATTATGGGTTTTTGTGTGAAGAATCTGGTGAGATTAAAGGCGATGAAGAATATACCTGGATTATTGACCCGCTTGATGGCACCACTAATTTTGTTCATGGCTATCCGCATTTTTGTGTGTCAATTGCCTTAAAACATGGGGATAATATTGAACATGGAGTGATTTATGATCCCATGCGCCAAGAATTGTTTACAGCCACCCGTGGCCGTGGTGCACAAATGAATAATCATCGCCTGCGTGTTGCCCAGCGCCGTAAATTAGAGGGTGCATTAATTAGCATGGATGTCAGTGATAAACTTCGCAAAGATCTAACTGGAAGAATCGCGGGCATACGCCACAGCGGATCTGCTGCCTTAGATTTAGCCTATGTTGCCGCTGGACGTTTAGATGGCTGTATTGATTGGCATTTATCGCCTTGGGATGTTGCCGCAGGTTCATTATTAGTACAAGAAGCCGGTGGCGTAGTCACAGAACCACCTGGACAAGCACATTTTATGACTTCAGGTTGTGTGATTGCTGCAAATGCCACTTTAATTGCGCCACTGACACAGACGATTAAAGGATAATTGTAATGCGTCATCTCAGTACGCTTATTTTATTTTTCGCCATCATCATGATGGGCAGCTCAGCCGTGATAACATACTACCTCACTAAGCAAAATGATACGCTCATCACTTCCTTGACGATGGAAATGGAAGATAAACAAACCTTAATCAAAGATGTTTGGAATAATGTGAGTGTCAATCAAAATAAAGCAAATTATGCAATTATGCTCATGCTATTTACGAAGCAAAGCAACACGGACATATCTGCGATAAAAGATTATTATTTATCACAATTTACTGGGCTTGGAAAAGATCCCAGTATACAAGAAATTTTACAAGCGATAGAACAAGCGAGCCAAAGTAACAGTGAGTATATTAATAATCTGTATTTTGAAGAGACGGCGTTAAAAAGACAAGTGGCTGATGTTAAGCAAAAAAATCGTCTATATACCATGATAGCTGTTTTTCTTCAGATATTAGGTTTTGTGTTCATCATCATTAGAAAAGATATGTTATCAAAGTAATGATTGAATCAGTGAATGCGAAAGCAAAAAATGTATAGCCAGGGTGACATTAACATCGGGGTATTTTTCTGTAGTTTTTGCAATAGTCTGCCCTAAGCTCTCACCATCAAACAAATATTTGAAAAACGCCAGGTCATCTTGATTAACAAATAAACTCATCACCTGTTGCTCTGTTTTTGTAATCACCACACCGGTGTTATTTTGATTTAAAATAATAGAAGATGCATCAGCTTGATTAATCTGTGCTTGAATCAGATCAATCGGAAACGCAGCATTATACAAAAACATTGACGGAATAAATTTAAAACGAATATGTTCAATGCGATCTTCGGGAATTTTTTCTAATTCAATGGGGTCTATCGCGGTTGCGCAGTCCGCATGATAAGCAAGATGCAACAACCATTCATAAGCCGCATAATCTTTTAAATAAGATAAATGCTGCAGCTGCGGTTGCTTTGCTAAAAATTGGGGAAAATCCTCACCCCAATCATCTAAACAACCGGTTTTAGGCAAATGATTAGGATTTATGATAAAAAAATAAGCAGCACTTTTAAAACATTCATCCCCTAATAATGCGCAAACTCCAGGAAAAGTTAACGCTAAACTATTGCGTAAATTTTCAATAATCGTTACGCGATATATATCTAAACACGCGGAAGAATAATTTGATGCAATAAAATCTAAAGCGCTATCTTTATCTAAAATAGCTTCGTAAAAACTTTTTTGCGTGCATTCAAGCAAAGACATAGGCTTTGGCCTTATAAACTTCTTGCAATAAACATTCAAGACTAGGAATATGCGCATCCCACTCTAATAATGTCGGTACAATTCCAAAGCGATTGATAGCCATTTTATATAATTCCCAAACTTCTATGCAAACGGCTTGATCATGTGTGTCAATGCGTAAAACCTTTTCTTGCGCAATGGTTTTTAATGAGTGTCCCGCAATATGCAATTCTTTGACAGCATTTTTTGGAATCGCATCAATATATTTTATAGGATCCCATCCATGGTTACTGCAAGACACAAATATATTATTGACATCCAACAGAATTTTAGCTTGAGTACGCTCACAAATAGAAACTAAAAAATCCACTTCTGCTTGATCAGAAGATTTATAAGTTAAATATGAAGAAGGATTTTCAATCAAGATTTCCCGTCCTAAAAAATCTTGTGTGTAATTAATATGATCACAAAATAAATTTAGACTTTCACTATTATAGGGAATCGGCAGTAAATCAGGCATCACCACTTGACCCAAGCGTCCCCATGATAAATGTTCAGAAACTAAAAATGGCTTCACAGTTTTAATCAATGCATTCAGTCGCAGCAAATGTTGTTTTTGAATGCCATCAGTAGAACCTAGTGACAGTCCCACGCCATGAAGGCTAATAGGATAATGCTCTGCAATCTCGCACAAAATTTCTACCGCTGCATTACCCAGATGAAAAAAATTTTCACTATGGACTTCAAACCAACCTATCTGTGGCCGCTCTAGCAGTACTTGTTGATAATGTGGCTGACGCAACCCAATCCCTAGCGGAGAAGACAAATTCATAATTTCTTTTTAAGCAAATAATCTATAGATAAGGTACCAGGACCAAAGCATAATAAAGTCCCTAATAACATAGCCCAGTAAAAATGTTCAGGGCTTTGCAGATACGTCAATTGAATCACTGCGGTCATGATTAACATCGGAATAGTGGCTAAGCGTGTAGCAAACCCTAACAATAATAATATAGGGCAGCTTAATTCTGTCATGGTGGCAAGGCTGGCGGCTATTTGTGGTGAAAGTATGGGCACGTTATAAACATTTTGAAACAATGCCACCGTGCTTTGCCAATCATTAATTTTAGTCAGTCCCGAATGCCAAAAAATAGACGCCATCCATAAGCGCATAGCCAATAACAACAGCGGCGAAAGATATTTTTCTAGGTAGACGATGATTAACATTCTATTCTATTACATAATTTAGTTTTTTCATCAGCCGAAAGTTCTTGAGTCTTACCCGTCGTAATTTTATCGCAAACCCCAGCCGGTAATAATATCCAAGCATCCATATCATTGGCCGCATTTTGCCCCGCGCAACTATGGTTATTCTTTGCAGAAGCACAATCCGTTTGTCCAGATTTTACAAGATTTTTTCCATTATAAATCGGTGTACATTGACACTCTTGCGTACTCGTCTTATCAGCAATTTCGCCACAATTTTGCGCTTTAGCATGCACAACATGAGTCATGGCCAGGCTAACAGCCGTCGCGACAAAAATTTTTATAGAAGATGGATTGATTGACATGACTATTTTCCTTGTAGATGTATTACTTATACATTTATAGTCAGTATAGCTTTAACGTCAAGAAGGCAAACATGAAGGGGAGTTATATTGAGGCTTTGTCCTTAAGGTCTATCATCCTCAGGATTTTTTTCTTTAATGCGAATTAAATCTTGACGGCTTAAGCCTAAGGCTAAAGACAGGCTGCTGGCGATATAGATGGATGAATATGTACCGACTATGATACCTATTGTTAATGCTAACGAGAAACCAAATAATGATTTGCCGCCGAATAATAATAGGGCGACTACGACTAATAGTGTTAAAAACGAGGTCATTAATGTACGTGTTAATGTTTGATTGAGTGAGGCGTTAACGATTTGTTCAGTCGTATTTTTATGCATTTTTAGAAAATTTTCTTTGATGCGATCAAATACAACTATGGTATCGTTTAATGAGTAACCGATAATGGCTAAGATGGCTGCAAGTGCGGGTAGATCAAATTCTATTTGCAACATGGCAAATATGCCTAAGATCACTAGAGGATCGTGCATCAGTGCAACTGCAGCGCCTATTGCAAAGCGATATTCGTAGCGTGCTGCAATATAAATTGCGGTTCCGATTAAGGCAATTAATATAGCAAGTGCGCCTTGTTCAGCCATTTCTTTACCAATTTGTGCGCCGACTTCATCGGTGCGCATTAAGACTACATTTGGATTTTGCGCTTTTAAAACGGATAATATGGCCTGCCCAACCGCAACACCTTGTGTATCTTGCGGTGCTAGGCGAATTAATACAGATTGTGTTGAGCCATAATGTTGAACGACTGCATCTGCAAAACCTGCTTGCGCCAGCGTATCACGTACATCTGAAACTGATATTGATTCTGGATATGAAACTTCAACAACCGTGCCACCGGTGAAATCTAAACTAAAATTTAAACCGCGTGTCACTAAAAAGAAAACAGATCCCACGATTAATACGACTGATACCAGCGCAGTTAATTTGCGGTATTTCATAAAATCTATGGGGGATGCAAATAATCGCATGGCGCTTATATTCCTATGGATAATTTATCGACGTTACGCTTGCCATAATAACGATTGACTATCATGCGTGACACCATCACTGCTGTAAAAACAGAAGTGATTAAACCAATGATTAAAGTCACGGCAAATCCTCTGACCGGGCCGCTGCCTAAGGAAAATAAAGCCAGCGCAGCAATAAATGTGGTTAATTGCGCATCAATAATGGTCACAAATGCTTTTTCAAATCCAGCATAAATACTGGCTTGCGGTGCATTGCCTTGTGTAATTTCTTCTTTAATCCGCTCGAAAATTAACACATTCGCATCAACGGCCATACCTAAGGTTAATACTATCGCTGCAATTCCAGGTAGCGTTAAGGTCGCACCTAATACCGATAAAATCGCAATAATTAAAATTAAATTAATAATTAAAGCAATATTGGCGATCACGCCAAAAGTGCGATAATAAAATATCATAAATAATAATACTAATGATAAACCTGCAAGTGTCGACCAAATACCGGCTTTAATATTATCAATACCTAAACTTGGACCGACCGTGCGCTCTTCAACAATATCTATCGGTGCAGGCAAAGCCCCTGCGCGTAATAATAAAGCGAGTGTGCGAGATTCTTCCCCGCTTGCAAGACCGGTAATTTGAAAACGATTACCCAGAGCAGAATTAATGGTCGCAACACTGACGACTTCTTTTGTTTGCTCGACTGTACGTACCGTTTCGCCATTTTCAACTTTATCTACAAATCGGCTTTCAATATAAATTGTCGCCATGGGTCTACCAATGTTTTGTCCAGTCATCCGTGAGAAAGCCCTGGCATCTCCATCTAATTGAATAAATACTGCGGGCTTACCAAATTCATCAAAACCTGATTGTGCGCCTACGACTGAATCACCCGTTAATACAATTTGTCTCTCCAAAACAACCGGTGAGCCATTACGTTCATATAATGTTTCACCCACAGCATTGTCAGTATTCACTAAGCGAAATTCAACTGTCGCCATTTTATCTAAAATATCTTTTGCCATGGCAGTATCTTGTACGCCAGGTAATTCTACAACAATACGATTAGCACCTTGACGTTGTACTAAGGCTTCTGAAACACCTAATTCATTAACGCGATTACGTAATGTGGTCATAGTTTGATCCACCGCAAAATTTAAAGTCTCGCGCATTTCTAATTCTGACAAACCACCTTCTAAAGTATAAATTTGTCCGGATGGATGTGCGGTTAATTCTAAACCGGGGAATTCTAAGTTAAGCAGAGTCTTTGCAGCAGCTTGCGTGGCTTCATCATCAAAACGAATCACTAATTGTTGCGACGCATTAATTTCCATACCACGATAACGAATATCTTGTTCACGAAGACGTGTGCGTAAATCGCCTAAATAACTGTCTAAACGCCTGGCTTCTACAGATGCCGTATCAATTTCTAATAAAAAATGTACGCCACCGCGCAAATCTAAACCCAGCTTCATGGGTTTTGCCTGCAATACCCGTAACCAATGCGGCGTACTCGGTGCTAAATTTAAAGCCACTACCATATTCTCGCCTAAATCTTTGGCGACTAAATCACGGGCCGTTAATTGATTATCTGCGCTGTCAAAACGCACTAAAATGCGTTCATTTTCAGATTCAATTTGATAGGGAATATGCGCATTATTTAAAACAGTTTCTACTTGCGTTACTGTTTGCTGATTGACTTCGCCTTTGATAGCAGAAATTTGAATCGCAGGGTCTTCACCAAATAAATTAGGCAATGCATAAATGGCACCCAATATCACGATAAGGATGATTAAACTATTTTTCCATAAAGGATATTGATTGGGTACCATTATTCTGCCGTTATTTCTCTAGCGATTTAAGTGTGCCTTTAGGTAACACGGAAGTCACCGCATGCTTTTGGCAAAAAACATTGACATTATTGCCTATGGTTAATACAAATAAATCATCTTTGATTTCATTAATTTTACCAACTAATCCACCGCTTGTGACGACTTCATCGCCTACAGCCAATGAGCCCATTAAATTACGGTGATCTTTAGCCCGTTTGGCTTGTGGACGCCAAATCATTAGATAAAAAATAGCCACAAAAAATACTAACATACCGATTTCTAAATAACCTGAACCGGCAGGCGCAGCAGCTGTATCAGCGGCAACAGCAGCATTAATCAAAAAATCCATAGCTTCCTCTCTTTGCTTGTTCAAAAAGGCTAATTTACTCGTTTCACAGCAAAAGCGCAAATACTCTGTTAAACTACCTGCCATCAAGGTCAAACTAAAGGAAACTAGGTATGCAAGGTGACAAAACTGTTATTCAACATTTAAATACCGCATTAGGTAATGAGCTCGTCGCAATTAACCAATATTTTCTTCATGCACGTATATTTAATCATTGGGGTTTGCAAAAACTAAATGAAAAAGAATATGCAGAATCCATAGATGAAATGAAACATGCCGATACATTAATTGAGCGTATCTTATTTCTAGATGGTTTACCCAACTTACAAGATTACGGCAAATTATTAATTGGTGAAAACACTAAAGAAGTGTTTATTTGCGATTTAAAGCTTGAACAAAAAGCTGTAGCCGATCTAAAAGCCGGCATCGCTTATTGCGAACAAGTACAAGATTATGTTTCTCGTGATTTATTAAGCAGTATCTTAACCAGCGAAGAAGAACATATTGATTGGTTAGAAACACAGTTAGATTTAATCGATCGTGTAGGTCTTGAGAATTATCAACAAGCCCAAATGTAGTATCCTTGCAATATGGCATTGATAATGCCATAATGAGTCTCAAAGTGGCATTAGTGATGCCATATTGCAAGAGAATATACTATGCCATTGATAAATAGGCTTTTTATACCACCGGAGCGCAGCTTTTTTTTATTTGGGCCGCGCGGTACTGGCAAATCTACTTGGATGAAAAAAAGCTATCCTGATGCACTGTATATTGATTTGCTCACCCCTGCGGTATTGCAATCCTATTTAGCTAAGCCTTCACGCTTAGTTGAACTCATCGAGGATTATCCAGAAAAAAAAGTCGTGATTATTGATGAAGTACAAAAAGCACCCACCCTACTTTCTATCGTGCATCAACAAATTGAAAAAAAACAAGGTATACAATTTATTTTAACAGGTTCTAGTGCAAGGAAACTCAAACGCAACAGCGCAGATTTATTAGGCGGGCGCGCACTAAAACGTGAACTGCATCCTTTTATGGCGGCAGAACTCGGTGAATTATTTAATTTAGAGACAGCGCTCACACAAGGTTTATTGCCTTTAGTGACAGGACAAAGTGATGCCATGGACATTTTACATGGATACATTAGTTTGTATTTGCATGAAGAAGTGCAAATGGAAGGATTAGTACGCAATATAGAAAATTTCTCTCGCTTTTTAGAGGTAATTTCATTTTCACATGCCAGTTTATTAAACGTAGCCAATATTGCACGTGATTGTATGGTAAAGCGTAAAACTGTTGAAAATTATATTAACATTTTAGAAGAGTTATTGTTAGCGTATCAAATTCCCATATTTTCAAAACGTGCAAAACGTGAACTCAGCTCACACCCAAAATTTTATTTATTTGATAACGGTGTCTATTATGCATTACGTCCTCGCGGTCCTTTAGATCGCATTGATGAAATGAATGGCGCAAGTTTAGAAGGATTGATCTGCGCACATTTGCGCGCATGGAATGATTATTCAACGGAAAAACATAGCATTTATTTTTGGCGCACGCGTTCTGGCGTTGAGGTTGATTTTATTGTCTATGGTCCCCAAGGATTCTGGGCTATAGAAGTGAAAAATGCCAAACATGTTTCGCAAGAAGACCAGAAAGGACTCAATGCTTTCCTAGTTGATTATCCAGAAGCACAAGCCATTTTATTATACCGCGGCACAGAAACATTTCGCCGTGGAAAAGTCCTATGCATGCCTTGTGAAGTTTTTTTGCGGCAATTGATGCCAAATCAGCAAATTATTTAAGACCTAAGCAAAGTCTCAATTCTATCACCCCGCAACAAGTGCGGGGTGACAGGCAAATGCAAAGTGACAGGTCAGTTATGCAAAATCCTTTTCCATAACTGTTTTACGGCCATCTTTGCGTGCAGATGCAATGGCATCATCACATAGTTTACGAATGAGATCAGATATTTTTGGGGCTACTGAGCCTGCTGTGTTCATTTCTGATTGTTTACGAATGTAATCTTTTACTTTAGACACAACAACTAAAACTTCTTGTTCGCTCATGACAAAATCCTTTTATATTAAAGTTTAATAACTATTTCCCTTGAGAAGGCTAATGGCTATAGCCTAGACTTATTTAGGCAAAAAAACAATGCTCGATCATTAATTGCAGCTTTTTTTGGCCTCGAAATTCATTGACATCAAGACGATAAATCACTTTCACAGTATTGGCCGCTTTTGGCCACGTTTCAAAATCTACGAAAAAAGCGATGGCGTCGATTGCAATATCAGAGCCTATTGGTCGCAATGAACATTTAACGTGTTTTTCTCCTAGAATTTGCTGATTTAATAATTCAAATTGACCATCAAAGATAGGTTCTGGAAAAGCTTGCCCCCAGGGACCTGCGCTTTTTAAAGTTTCAGCCAATTCCATAGTAAACGCTTCTATTGGCAATTCGCCATCGGTTTCAATAAAACCTTGTAACTGTTTGGTATTCATTAATTGCGACGCATATTCAGCAAAAACTTCTGCAAATTGCGGGAAATGCGCGGGCAAAATACTTAAACCTGCAGCCATCGCATGACCACCAAATTTCATAATTAAGTGCGGATGCATTATTGTAATATTTTCCAGCAGATCACGAATGTGTAAACCCGGAATCGATCGCGCTGAACCTTTTAGTTCTTGTTCGCTAATTTTTGCAAAACAAATCACCGGTCTTTGCAAACGCTCTTTTATACGTCCTGCTAAAATCCCCACGACGCCTTGATGCCAATTGGGATCAAATAAACACACGCCTGCAGGCAATTTTTCACGCATGCCTAGGGCAATATCATCTATCATTGCCATGGCTTCATCTTTCATTTGCGCTTCAAGCGTGCGACGTTGTTGATTCAAAGTATCTAATTGCAAAGCCATATCGATGGCCTCATTTAAATCATCCGATAATAAACAACCTATCCCTAAAGACATATCTTGCAAACGTCCCGCAGCATTCAAGCGCGGCGCAATCGCAAAACCTAAATCACTGGCAGAAATTTTTTCATAATGACGTTGCGCAACTTGTAGTAATGCGTGAATGCCTTTACAACATTGCCCGGCTTTAATACGCTGTAAACCTTGATGAACCAAAATGCGATTGTTAGGATCTAAAGCCACGACATCTGCCACAGTGCCAAGTGCCACTAAATCTAAAACATTTGCTAAATTAGGCTCGGGAATATTTTTTTCAATAAACCAATTTAGAGTGCGTAAATGCGCGCGCAATGCCAGCATCACATAAAAAATAACACCCACCCCCGCTAAATGTTTACTCGCAAAAGTATCGCCTAATTGATTGGGATTAACTATCGCATCAGCATTTGGCAATGTAGGCGCGGGTAAATGATGATCGGTAATTAATACTTGTATGCCTTGTGATTTGGCATAAGCCACGCCTTCAATACTGGAGATGCCATTATCCACGGTGATAATTAAATCAGGCTTGTAAGTTTGCGCGACTTTAACAATTTCCGGCGTTAGTCCATAACCGTATTCAAAACGATTAGGTACTAAATAATTGAGATGAAGCGCGCCCATGTCACGCAAACAACGCATACCTACGGTGACGCTGGTTGCACCATCCGCATCAAAATCACCGACAAATATAATTCTTTTTTGTTGTGTCAAAGCATCCGCTAAAATCTGGACTGCTTTATCAATATCTTTTAAATCTTGGTAAGGCAATAAATGCTGAGTTTTTAATTCACAAGGCGCACTCATGCCGCGCGCAGCATATACTTTGGCTAACACAGGATGTAATTGTGCAAGTGCTTCAGGAATGACAGGCACTTCGCGGCGAATAATGGTTTTTTGCATGAACGTCCTTGTGATATGTTAAACTTTATCATTCTAAAGAACGAGAGTAAAATATGCAATTAAGCGAAGACACACCCCTTACCGAGTTTCTAGTCACAGCCTATGAAGTCGGCACTATTTGGGTGAATCAAGTGCCCTATTCTCATTCAATCATTATAACGCCAGAGCAAGTAGAGCTCTGGGATGGCGATTTTGAAAAATTATTAAAAGAGAATATAGAACTGATATTAATAGGTACCGGTGCTGATGCAAAGCTTATTATGCCAGAACAATTAGTCCTATTTTATGAAAAAAATATTGGCGTGGAAGTGATGAATACACAAGCGGCTTGTCGGACTTATAATTTACTGGCTAATGAAGGACGACAAGTGATTGCCGGCCTACTCATTTGATTCAATACGCAAATCAGGATAAACCCGCACAGTTTCAATTTTATTATCTTTTACCGCTAATACTTCCAATGGATAACCATTTAAACGTAAACAGGTGCCCTGAAGCGGAATTAATTCTAAAAATTCGATAATCACACCACTTAATGTTTTCGCACCCTCAGTAGGTAATTCCCAAGTCATCGTGCGGTTTAATTCACGAATCGCCATACTTGCATCAATAATAAATGTGCCATCTTCCTGCGGATGCACAAATTTAGTGTCAGACGAAATATCAGTCGTATATTTACCGATCACTTCTTCTAAAATAACTTCAAGCGTCACTAAACCTTGAATATCACCATATTCATCAACCACTAAACCAATACGCTTTTTACTGTTTTGAAAATTCGCAAGCTGCGTCATCAAGGAAGTACCTTCCGGCACGAAATAAACTTCTTCAGCAGCGTTAATCAAACCTTCTTTATTAAAACTATCTTTATTAAATAATCCCACCAAATCCCGCATGTGTAACATACCGGTAACATTATCAATCGTATCTTGAAATAAGGGCAAACGGGTATGCTGGCTATGCGCTAATTGCATGCTAATGGTCGCCCAATCTTCTTGCAAATCAATGCCGGTAATTTCATTGCGCGGCACCATAATTTCATCAACGGTCACTTCTTTAAGATCAATCAACCCCAGTAAAATATTTTTACTTTGGGTGGGAATACTTTTACTGTGTTCAGCAACAATAGTTCGCAATTCTTCAATGGTAACGTGTTCAGCGCCCATCGTAGGCTTACGCATACCAAAGGCATATAAAATACCATTCACAACCCCATTTGTCAGAATGACCAAAGGATAGAGTAAAACAAAAATCCAGCCTAAAGGCCAACACAAGATAAACGCTAAACGCTCAGGATAATGCGCCGCCACAGTTTTTGGCATAATCTCGCCAAAAATTAAAACAATTAAAGTTAATACTATCGCAGAAACCAAAACCCCAACTTCACCCATGACTTGTACTGCAATCACAGTCGCAAGCGCTGAAGCCAAAATATTACTAAAGGTATTACCAATTAATATGGTGCCTAAAAGCCGATCAGGGCGTCTTAATAAACGCTCAGCGCGCTGTGCACTTTTATTCTTATGTGATTTTGCTAAATGGCGCAACCGATAACGATTCAGCGTCATCATCGCCGTTTCAGAGCTGGAAAAGAAGGCTGAACAAATCAGCAGGAAAACCAGGATAAGTATGGAAACTATCAGGGGAAGATCGTGCAAAGTAAAAGTTTACCTTTTGTTACCAATAAGAGTACTTTTTAGCAAATATTTGGCTAAGAAGCAAGTAGTGGCGTATATGTTAGCATATAAACAAACATTAGGCCATGCTTGACTCCACAGCAAGAAACATAGATAGTAAATTAATATTGATATTATCCACCTATTGGGAGGTTTTATGAAATTTGGTTACACAATTATTTATGTATCTAACGTTGAGACAACACTTGCCTTCTACGAACAAGCATTTAAATTAAAAAAACTATTTCTTCATGAAAGCCTGCAATATGGAGAATTAGATACAGGTGACACCAAGCTTGCTTTTGCTTCTGAAGCATTGGCTGAACTTAATGGTGTGAATATTATCAACAACCGTAATAATACCGATAAGGTTCCAGGATTTGAAATTGCCCTCATCGCTGATGATGTTTCTGTTGCCTATCAACAAGCGCTCACTGCTGGAGCCGTTGCTATAAAAGAACCTACTCTAAAACCTTGGGGACAAACCGTGGCTTATGTTCGTGATTTGAATGGAGTATTAGTTGAAATTTGTAGTCAGATGTGAGTTGATTTTTAATACGCCTTGGATGGGGTAAATTTATTTTATTATCAGGAATAGCAACACCTGTTAACATTTCATTTAATTGCTTTGCGGGCAGAATATTTTTTTTAATTAATAAATGTCTGATCCACTTTTCCAGATCCATCGTACTCATTAACATGCCACCGCCTGGAGGACCTATATTACTCACATTTTTTGCCAAAATAGTTGTGGTCATGTCTTGATTGTTATCATAGCCATGAGCTGTTTGTTTTAATATTTCTGGAGAATATTTAGTGTCGCTATAATAACTATTTTTTAAAGCCAGTGGCTCAAAAAACTCCGATTCAAATATTTTAGATAAAGATTGTTTAGTTTTATTTTCAATAATTTTCCCTAATAAAATATAATTAGTATTTGAATAACGCCAAGCTTGACCTGGCTTAAAATAATCAGCCTGTTGCCAATGTAATTAACATGGATAAAGCAAAAACAACGGTGTATTTCTTTAAAATTTTCATCATGCGTCCATTATACTCGATATACCAGGTATGTTACAATTCGCTAGATTTACACCTTCAAAAGAGAGGCCCCATGAAATTCTGGACCATCGATTCATTTACCAATCAAGCTTTCAAAGGTAATCCTGCCGGCGTTTGTATTGTTGAAAAGTTTCCTGATATTAACTTGATGCAACAGATTGCCAATGAAATTAATTTATCTGAAACTACTTTTGTGGTACATAAAACAGCTGGTCAATATGATATTCGCTGGTTCACGCCTACAACTGAAGTTGAATTATGTGGACATGCGACTTTAGCTGCAGCACATGCGCTATGGAATGAATTACATATTCCACACGATGTCATTCATTTTAATTCTTTAAGCGGTGAATTAATTGCGACGCTCAATGCGCATGAAATTACTTTAGATTTTCCAGCTTATGAGAATACCAAAGTCGACATGTCTGATGATATGGCAAATGCCCTAGGCATCGCCCCTATTGCTATACATAAAGCACATGATGATTGGATAGTAGAATTAGAACATTTTAGAGATGTGGTCAATCTAAATCCAAATATCAGTCAATTAAGTCTTATCCCTTGTCGCGGCATTATTGTCACCGCTAAAGGCGATGATGAATATGATTTCTTTTCAAGATTTTTTGCACCACGTGAAGGTGTTAACGAAGATCCTGTCACCGGTTCCGCCCATTGCAAACTTGCGCCCTATTGGGCCGAGCGTTTAGGCAAAAATACTATGATTGCCTATCAAGCTTCAAAACGCGGCGGGGTTGTTAAAGTACGATTTGAAAATAATCGTGTTTATTTAACCGGTGAAGCGATTACGGTGATTCAGGGTAAGATAATGTATGATTATCAATCATAAAAAACTAATAACATCCGCGCGCAGACGATTTTACCAGAAAAGTAAATGTTGACATTAGGCACACAATGTACTAGGATTATTATGGTATGGATACCATTGCTTATGATTTTGACCCCAAAAAAAACGCCTGGCTTATTAAAGTCAGAGGGATTAGTTTTGAGCAAATAATATCGATATTAGAAAGCAGAGGGCCTATTGATGTGATTGAACATCCCAATAGAATAAAATACCCCAATCAAAAAATATATATTATTGAATTATTAGATTATATTTATATGGTGCCGTTTGTAGAACAAGGTGAGAAAATATTTCTTAAAACTGCATTTCCTAATCGTAAAGCGGTTAAAAAATATGTAAACCAAGGTGATGATCATGACTAAACGTAAACAACCTGTTTTTAACTTAGATGCTGAAGAACAAGAATTATCCGATTCTTTTGATCGCGGTGAATGGACCAGTGTAAAAAATTTAAAAGCTGAAAAAGAAAAAGCAAAGACAGCTGCTGCAAATTATTTTCGTAAAAGTGCTCGAATCAATATTCGTATTTCAGAAAATGATTTAGAACATATTAAACAAAAAGCCTCTTTTGAAGGACTTCCCTATCAAACGCTAATCGCCAGTGTTTTACATAAATATGCTGCTGGTCATTTACAAGATAAGGTGTAATTTTTTAGTATGAATGGTGTTCAACAAGGCGGGATAATTTAAGGCAGGACAATTTTACTTTATCTCCCCCTTATGTCATGATCCCTTGAGTATTTCCAATTGAGGTTCATTATGTTTGAAAATCTAAGTTCACGCTTACAGCAAACGATACAACAATTAACGGGTAAAGGCCGTCTCACTGCTGAGAATATTGAAGATGCGCTGCGTAGTGTGCGTATGGCATTACTGGAAGCGGATGTGGCTTTGCCTGTTATTAAAGATTTTTTAGAAACGGTTAAAACTCGGGCGCTTGGCGCTGAAGTTGAAACTTCGCTCCAACCTGGGCAAGCGTTTATTAAAATCGTCAATGATGAATTGACGCATGTGATGGGCGATGTCAATACGACTTTAGATTTAAAAGCGCAACCTCCCGTTGTCATCTTAATGGCAGGTTTACAAGGTTCTGGTAAGACCACTACTGTTGCAAAATTAGCGCGTTATTTAATTGACTTCGATAAGAAAAAAGTCATGGTGACAAGTTGTGATATTTATCGTCCTGCGGCGATTAAACAATTGGAAACTTTAGCACAACAATTAAATACACCATTTTTCCCAAGTCATTCGGGTGAAGATCCCATTTACATTGCGCGCAGTGCAATAGCGGCTGCCGAGAAACAAAGTTGTGATGTGTTATTAGTCGATACTGCAGGTCGCTTACATATTGATCAAGATATGATGAGCGAAATTAAAGCCTTACATGCCGCGATTCAACCTACCGAAACTTTATTTGTGGTTGATAGCATGACTGGGCAAGATGCTGCAAATACTGCCAAAGCATTTAATGATGCCCTGCCCTTAACCGGCGTGATTTTGACTAAAACAGATGGTGACGCCAGGGGTGGTGCTGCTTTATCTATTCGTCATATTACGGGCAAACCCATTAAATTTTTAGGTGTAGGCGAGAAAATTGATGCGCTGGAAGCTTTTTATCCAGAAAGAATGGCTTCTCGTATTTTAGGTATGGGCGATGTCGTGAGTCTTGTTGAAGAAGCCAAACGAAAAATCGACGAAAAACAAGCCGAGAAAACCGCCAAGAAAATTCAGAAAGGTCAGTTTGATTTACAAGACTTTCAAGAACAAATTAAACAAATGCAAAATATGGGCGGCCTAGGTGGCTTAATGAAAAAATTACCCGCGGGTCTTAAATTGCCACAAAGTGGCATGGATGAAAAAATGTTTGCACAATATAGTGCCATTATCGATTCCATGACACCACAAGAGCGCCGCTATCCCGCTCTCATTAAAGGCTCACGTAAAATTCGCATTGCCGCAGGTTCTGGTACCCAAGTCCCAGATGTCAACCGCATGATGAAACAATATATGCAAATGGAAAAGATGCTGAAAAAATTTAGTAAAAAAGGCAATATGAAAAATATGATGCGGCAGATGCAAGGGATGATAGGTCAACAAGGTGGAATGCCTAGGTTTTAGCTTGGCGGAGAGAGAGGGATTCGAACCCTCGGTACATGGGTTACACATACACACACTTTCCAGGCGTGCGCCTTCAACCACTCGGCCATCTCTCCAGGATTATTATTATATAGACAATAGCTAGGTAAATAAAGCTAACAATTCTTTAACAGGTCCACGTTTCTGAGTATTGCAATTAATAGTTCTTGCAACGTCAAATGAAGTTATTTTGGCGTCGCGATAGATTTCGCGCAAGGGTTTTAAGTCGTGATTGGAAATTAATACTTGTATGCCTTTTCGTGATAAATCTATTGCCATCTGCGCTAAATCTTGTTGATCTTGCCAAGTGAATATTTTACCGCTGTATTGAGTGAACGATGCGCTTTCACTAATAGGCACATAAGGTGGATCGCAATAGACTACACTTCCCTTTTTTAAATTTTTTAATATTTGGCGATAATCTTTGCAGGTGAATGTTGCCCGTTGAGATTTTTGATGAAAATATAATAATTGCTGTTGAGGGAATTTTGGGTTTTTATAACGGCCAAAAGGCACGTTAAAACCACCCTTTTGATTATAGCGACATAAGCCATTATAACCGTGACGATTTAAATATAAAAATAATGCACTGCGTAATACGATGTCTTCACTTTCATTAAATGCTGTGCGTAATTGATAATATTTTTTCTCTTGATTATTTTTTTTATTAAAAAACTGTGACGCATAATCTATGAAAGTGTTGCCTTCGGTTTTGATAAGTTGATATAAGTTAATCAGATCGGGATTGATATCGTTTAAAATCGCTTGCTCCGTATTCACATTTAAAAATACAGCGCCTGCGCCAACAAAAGGCTCAACCCAAGTATGACTTTGTGGAAGTTTAGGTAAAATTTTATCTAATAATTTATATTTGCCGCCAGGCCATTTTAAAAAGGGGCGGTTTTTTTCATTCATATACTAATATGTTTTGCAAATTAGACAAACGAATAAGATCTTGCATTTTTTGCGGCACATGGTTTAAGCGCAAGGTTTTACCTTTTGCATTTGCATAACGCAACCAATCTATCAGTAACGCAACGCTTGCGCTATCTGAGTGCGTAAGATCTTGCAAATTGAGCGTCACTTGTTTTGCACTGGTTTTATCGAGCAAATGATGACCTTTACGCCAAATACGGCGAATGGTTTCTACATTGAGTGGGCCTTGCAAGACCCACTCATGATCATTCACTGCATTTAAAAGAAGAGACATTAAAATTTCTCTGCATTTTTAGCACGCATATTTACAAGCATACCATCAAAACCTTCACGTGCAATGGCATCACCAATTTGGGTGCGGAAACTGCTCACTAAACTCACGTTATCAACATTAATATCATACACTTTCCAAGTACCATCTTGCTCTTTGAGAAAACGATAATTAACGGCCAAATTCGATTTGCCTGGCTCTTTAATCACCGTACGTACTTCTACTGTATTTGGATTATTGGGATTGGCACGCGTTTCCAGAATATCGACCACTTGGTTATCGTAATTACGAAATGAAACGGCATAAGTACGGATTAATAATTTTTCAAATTCTTTTTCAAATGATTGTTGTTGCGCTGGAGTTAAATCACGCCAATGTTTAGCTAATACCCGCTTGGAAGTTTCATAAAGATCAGTATGTGGAATAATAGTGCTATTCACAATCTCAACCAATTTGTTTGAATCATGCTGAATCGCTGCTTTTTGCGTTTTCAACTGTGCAAATAAGTCACTCGTTACTTGACGTACGATTTCATCAGGCGCAGGACTTGCCGCTAAAACCTGCATAGAAAATAATAACCCTATTAAAACAACACCTATATTTTTAAACATTGCTTGCATGACACTCTCCTTTATTCATCTTCACTATTTTGATTAAAAATCAGCTGACCAAGTAACCGCTCTAAAATAATTGCGGAATGGGTTTCATCAATCCCGCCGCCTTGTTGTAGAGTTTCAAAATCAGCACCAGGATCAATCACAATATAATTATCACCAATTAACCCAGCCGTCATAATACTGGCCGAACTGTCAATTGGAATGAGATTTTTATATTCTGAAAAAATATTCATTTTAATATGGGCACTAAAACTTTGTGCATCAAGCGTAATACTCTCAACGCGCCCGACTTGCACGCCCCCAATGGTCACCCGGGAACGTGGTTTTAAACCACCAATTTCTTCAAAGTAAGCAGAAATTTCATAGCCTTTATCAGGTTCATAAAATGTCGTTAAACCACTGACTTGAAAAGCAAGTGCCGTAAACGCCAATAGGGTTAATAACACAAATAAACCAACAAATACTTCTAATGCTGCATAGCGCATTATCTTTCTCCCTTATTTCAAACCGGTAAACATCACTGCTGTTAAAATAAAATCTAAGGCCAAAATCACTAATGAAGAATACACTACAGTACGCGTAGTTGCATAACCAATACCTTCAGAAGTTGGGCTCGCCACATAACCTTGATATACCGCTATCCAAGTGACGGCTATCGCAAACACTATACTTTTAATCACACCATTGATAATGTCTTGACGAAAATCTACCGAACTTTGCATGCTGGACCAAAAACTACCGCCGTCAATTCCAAGCCAATCTACGCTGATCCAATAACCACCATAAATGGCGACTGCATTAAATATTAGCACCAACATCGGCAAGCAAAAAAATCCCGCCCATAAACGTGGCGCAATGACACGATGCAAAGGATCCACGCCTAATAAACGTAAACTGTCTAATTGTTCAGTGGTTTTTAATAAGGCAATTTCCGCAGTCAATGCAGAACATGCACGGCCTGCAAATAATAATCCACCCAAAACAGGTCCAAGTTCACGCACCAAAGTCAAAGCAATCATTTGCCCTAAAGCACTTTCTGCACCGTATTTAACTAATACAGTATATCCTTGTAAACCCAAGACCATCCCCACAAAAAAACCTGCAAAAATAATAATCGGCAACGACAACACGCCAACCACATAAAATTGTTTTAATAATAAATGAAATGATTTTAAGCGCGGTTTCGTCAATAAAGCCTGGAATAAAAACACACTTGAAAACCCAAGTGCTTGGATAAATTTTAAAATATGTCGCCCTAAAGACCCAAGAAAACCCATAACTTATTCCTCGTTAATACGCATTAAGTCCTGATAATAATCAGGTGCTGCATAATGAAATGGCACCGGACCATCGGCTTTACCGTGCATAAATTGATCGGCATGGGCAGATGTACTGGCGCGCATCTCTTCTGACGTGCCTTGTGCCACTACTTTGCCATCAGATAATAAATAAATATAATCGGCAATTTCCGAAGTCTCGCTAATATCGTGTGACACTATCACTGAAGTTAAGCCCAAAGTATCATTAAGCAAGCGAATTAATTTTACCAACATGCCCATGGTAATCGGATCTTGACCCGCGAAAGGTTCATCATACAAAATAATATCGGGATCTAAGGCAATGCTACGTGCTAATGCTACACGTCGATTCATGCCACCTGATAATTCCCTTGGCATTAAATCACGTGCACCACGCAAACCCACGGCTTCTAATTTCATCAACACTACATCGTGAATCATAGATTCCGGTAAATCAGTATGCTCGCGCAAAGCAAAAGCGACATTATCAAATACACTCATATCGGTAAATAAAGCGCCGCTTTGAAACAACATGCCCATGCCGCGGCGCATGTGATTTAATTGTGCTTCTGAATAATCCTTAATATTTTCGCCATTAACAAAAATATCACCGCTGTCAGGTTTTAATAATCCAGTCATTAACCGCAGTAAGGTAGTTTTACCAGTGCCGCTAGGCCCCATGATTGCAGTAATTTTGCCAGGATAAATATCGACATTGACGCCATCGAAAATAACTCTGTTACCACGCGAGAAATGAATATCACGCATAGAGACTTTAGGTTCAGTAATGGAATTTTGGGGCATTTGAATATCCGTATAGTACGTAATGAATTGTAAGCGATATTCTGTAAACGGTCTATAGGAGAATCAGTATAATGAGTTGAACAACCAAATGAATTCAGGTAAAGTACTTGTTTATATCTAAATGAGGATAAGATGATAATTTCTCCCGAAACTCAAAAAGCGCTTGTAAACCTAGTTATGAATGCCACAAATTCAACTACAAGCCCAAGTGCAAGCCCACAAGCCAATGATCCTGATGGATTTTCGCCAACAAACAATATAGTTATGTATGGTATTTTTGCTATAGGCTTTACCTTGGCTGCTGTTTGTTGTTGGACACATAAACATAAAAACGATAATACAACAGCTACCACTGCATCAATAATAAACAATCCAGGGATGTCGCAGACGGCTAACCAAGGAAACTTGGGAAGCGGTAATACAAATGTCAGTATTAACAACAGCGACTCAAAGTACAGCGACCCAACTCAACGAACTATGTAACATTTTAAACACCTACCCAAACACCCAGCGGATTGTGTTAAAATTGTTTCATGACTTATGATACTTTGAAACTACAACATTTAGCCCAATCCGTTCTGGAAATAGAAGCTGCCGGAATTATAGCTTTAAAAGCACGAATTGATGATGATTTTATCAAAGCCTGCGAACTTATACTGGCTTGTGAAGGCCGTATTGTCGTGATTGGCATGGGAAAATCTGGCCATATTGGTGAGAAAATTGCCGCAACGATGGCAAGTACTGGCACTCCTGCTTTTTTTGTTCATCCTGGAGAAGCCTCCCACGGGGATATGGGGATGATTACTCCTAAAGATGTGGTTTTAGCGATTTCATATTCAGGTTATACCCAAGAATTATTAACTTTAATTCCTGCAATTAAGCGTTTACACGTCCCCTTAATAGGTTTAACAGGTAACCCAAATTCAGCACTTGCCCTTGCTGCAAATGTACATATTAATATTGCTGTCGCACAAGAAGCCTGCCCCTTAGGTTTAGCTCCTACAGCAAGTACAACCGCAACCCTTGCGATGGGCGATGCTTTAGCCATTGCATTATTACAAGCACGCGGATTTACTGAAGAAGATTTTGCGAGATCTCACCCTGCTGGTGCATTAGGACGACGTTTATTATTAAAAATTAATGATATTATGCATCACGGTAATGACCTACCTAAAGTATTAAAAACCGCTTATTTAAGTGAAGCCTTAATCGAAATGACCCAAAAAAAATTAGGCATGACCGCGGTGGTTGATGAATCCAATCATGTCTGCGGCATTTTTACTGACGGAGATTTACGTCGTGCGATCAGTCAAAATTTAAATATTCATCTGGAAAAAATGAGTAATAATATGACTTATCCATGTACGTCGGTGAATGCAGACATGTTAGCCGTAGAAGCACTTAACTTAATGCAAGATAAAAAAATTAACGCGCTACTTGTAACCGATGAAAATAATAAACTCATAGGCGCATTTAATATGCATGATTTACTCCGGGCACAGGTGATATAAACCATGATTGAATTTAATCAAAAAGCCAAGCACATTAAACTATTAGTCATTGATGTTGACGGCGTTTTAACTGCGGGTCATTTGGTATATAGCGATCAAGGCGTTACACTCAAAGCTTTTCATGTGCACGATGGTTTAGGCTTACAATTATTGAAAAAATCGGGCGTTAAAATTGCGGCGATTACCACATGTGTAGCCAAGCTTAATCAAGTGCGTCTTGAAGCCTTAGGGTTTGATGATATTTTCTTAGGACAAAAAGATAAACGTGTAGCGTACCAACAATTAGCCGACAAATATAAATTAAATGATGAACAAATTGCTTATATGGGTGATGATTTACCTGATTTAGCCTTAATTCGTCGCGCAGGTTTAGGTGTTATTCCTGCAAATGCAGTGTCGACATTGAAAACTTATGCTGATTGGCAAACTACAAAACGTGGCGGCGATGGCGCGGTACGTGAATTATGTGAGCAGTTAATGCAGGCGCAAGATACCTTTGATAATTTAGTTGAAACTTATTTATCATGAAACGTTTTATCATCGCATCTACCGTTTTTTTCAGTGCCGCATGGCTGATTCTACAAGTATCTTCACAAAATAATACCGCTAGTGCTCCTGCTCATACACAATATCTAGAATGGTTTGGCAAAAATATCACCCTTACAGAAATGGATGCCTTTGGGCATGTTAAGCAAACGATTAAAGCAAAAAATCTACGGCATTACGTACCTGATGAAATGACCGATTTAGCCGATGTTTATGTATATTTTTTTTCGGCGGAAGATGATCAGGAATGGCAGCTTACGAGTGATAAAGGTCGATTATTTCACAGTGAAAATAAACAAGATATTACGCGTATAGATTTATGGCAAAATGTGCAATTATTACATCCTGCAGATGACAGCCAAGATACTGTGACCATTAACACTTCTACGCTCGCCATTTTCCCTGAAAAGGAATATGCTCATACTGATCAATTTACTATTGTTAAACAACCAGGACAGGAAATGTCTGGAAATGGTATGGAAATATTTTTCCCTACGCAAAATTTTTATTTACTTAATAATGTGAGCAGCACCCATGAAAATGAGAGTTAGTTTTTTAACGGCGATCTTGATTGCATGCAATGTTAGCTTTGCGCAAGAACTCACCATCAGCTCCGACAGCTTTCATTATGATAATCAAACCGGCATTGCCACTTATTCTGGAAATGTAGTTGCCACGCAAGGGGATCGTCGTTTAACAGGTAATCACTTAGAAATATACCGCAATGAAAAAACCGGCAAAATGGATACCCTTATTGTACAAGGCAAACCGGCACATTATCAAGGTACTGTTGAACCTGACAAACCACCCGTTTTTGCTAATGCCAATAAAATTACTTACGATGTTACGAAAAAATTTTTAACCTTAACCGGAAATGCAGAAGTAAAACAAAATGATGATATCTACCGCGCCCATCAAATTGAGTATGATGGCATCAAAGATACGGTTTATTCTCCACCTTCGAAACAAGGTCAAACTACTATTATTTTAAAGGACGTTGAAAATGCCGGAATTTAGAGCAGAAAATTTAAGCAAAAGTTATAAAGGTCGGCAAATTGTCAATAGTGTTTCTATAGGTTTAACCGGCGGTCAGATTATCGGTTTGCTCGGTCCCAATGGTGCAGGGAAAACCACTTATTTTTATATGCTGGTTGGACTCATTGCAGCAGACAGCGGGCAAGTATTTTTAAATCATCAAAACATTACTGCATTCACCATGGATCAACGCGCAAAATGTGGCATTGGTTATTTACCACAAGAAGCCTCGATTTTTCGTAAATTAACGGTTGAAGAAAACATCCTCGCCATTTTAGAAACGCTGGATTTAACAAAATCACAACGCTATGAAAAATTAGCCAGCCTATTAAAAGAATTTAATATCGAACACATCGCAAATAACATCGGCATTAGTTTATCAGGCGGCGAACGTCGTCGCGTTGAAATCGCAAGAGCTGTGGCAAGAGATCCACAATTTATTTTATTAGACGAACCCTTCGCAGGCGTTGATCCGATTTCCATCGGCGATATCAAAAAAATGATCCAATATTTAAGCAAACGAGGCATCGGTATTTTAATCACCGATCACAATGTAAGAGAAACCCTAGATATTTGCGAACATGCCTACATTATGGGTCATGGTGCTTTGATTGCACAAGGCACCCCCACAGCAATTCTCAATAACCCAGAAGTAAGACGCTTATATTTAGGCGATGAATTTTCTTTATAACTTTTCTAATCTTTGTAAAGTATCAGGATATTTTTTCACCATTAAAATTAATGCCGCCGCTTGATCATTAGGTGCTGTCTCACCTTGCTCCCATTTTTCAAGCGTGCGCGCTGATACTCTTAATTTTCGCGCAAAAATATTTCGAGACATATTTAAATGTTCCCGTAATTCTCGTATTAATTGCGCATCAATGTGTAACCGAGATAATTTTTTCATTGGATGATTACGCAAAGTAATTTTCCCTGCTTTATGAGCATCAATATCTTTAATCCCCTGCTCCAATTCAGCGAATAAATTTCTTTTTTTTGATATCATAACACCCACCTATCTAATAAATTTTTCAAAAGTTTCTTTTCTTGTGCTGATAAATCAGACACTTCATTTTTACCATAAAGTGTCATCATATAAATATGCTTATTTTTTATCTCCCAATAATATATAAGCCTAATGCCTCCGCGTTTACCCTTATTCTCTATCGACCATCGTAATTTTCTTAAGCCACCAGTTCCCTGAATTAAATCACCAAAACCAGGACGTTTCATAAGAAAGATTTGTAATTCTCTATATTGATCATCAGTTAAATAATCAGGTAACAATTTTGTAAATAGCGTTGTCTCTATAAATACCATAGCCAATATTCCTTATTATACCCTAATAGGGTATAATTTCAATTATTTACATTAAATGATATGATTTAGGATATATAATCTTTAAATATCTATATAAAATCTTAAATAGATTCATTAATGATCAATTTTATCACGCGCTATATTAATAAAACAAGGGCAGGCTTTTGATTTAAGCCTGCCCAATAACACCTATTTACAAATCAACTTGCAATCAAGTTTCTTTATCTCTTTTACTACTACATCTTTGCTGTATTCTAATGCTGGATAAATGAACATGAATGCTGTTGAAATTTTTGGCAATGTTGCGAGTGTAGCCATGGTAATATTCTCAGCATCAGCGCCATTGTAAGTTTCTTCCCCAAATTCATAGCCCATAATAAAGCTTAAAGAAGAAGATGTTGTGGCTAGCAAAAAACTTACCAAAGCGATGGTCGCATTCAATTCTTTTTTATGAATTTTTTGCGTTAATTCACTGAGTTTTTCTAGATCTAATAATGTTTGTAACACATTGCCTAAAATACCGATCACAAATTTCATGGTGCTTGTGACGGTTGCTTTTTGCTCATGCTCAAATAATATATTACGCCTTAACTCATCCATCACTGTTACCCAAGAAAAGAGTATGAATACACATCCTGTCACTGCGATGGTTTTTGTTATTTTTAGCGATGGAAACTCACTCTCTAATCCAGATTCATTAATTGCAAGTGAAGGGTTCTGATGCTTTAAGGCTACAAACAATTTTTTCACATTCTCAATGTCTAACCCTCCTAATAATGCTTCAATGGCTTCCATAGTTCCTAATGTGATTGGAATCGCAATCGCATACCATCTTGGATCGTATTGTAATTCGTATTCCTCCTCCTGAATCTTAGCCAGCATAAATGCACCCATTCCAGCACACATAGCATTTAAAATGGTTACGATAATGGGCAAGAGATTTTTAGGTTTATTGTTTAATGAATAAATTTTATTTTTCAAATCTGCTATTTGAGATATAAAACGCAGAGAAGTCCCTGCTGCGCCTAAAGTATTCAGCGTGTATTTAGCAATGGAATTATCTAAAACAGGTAGCTTCTTGCTAAGAATATTATTTGTAGAGGTCACATAATACGCCCCGCCAAAATAGCTACTTGCGCCTGCCAATGCAGTTGCACCTGCAGAATAGAGAAAATGACAAACACGCTGAGTTGCACTTTTATTTACTTCTAGGTCGTTTTTTTCAATTAAAGAATGATATTCAGTTTTCATAGGATTACCTTAAAAATTTAAAAATAAATGGTTGTTAAGAATTTAAATTTTTAGGCAAGACGAGGGGGACGTTTAATAAGATAATACAAATGAGACAGACTTTCTGGCTGATAATTAGATACCATTTGCGGCACAAACAGTATTTCAATTTCTTCTTTAAATGTATTAATGGCATGACCGTGATGACAGCAGTGATGACAATCATGCATTTCTTCCTGCACAGTATCACAATCCAAATCAAAAGCATGAGCATCGGGTAGGCTTACAAATGTACCCAATATCAAAATACTTAAAAACAGAAATTTTAAAAATTTACTCATGCTTTGAGTTTATCAAACTCTCTAGATAACGACAAGGCAGGTAAAAGGTTTATGGATTACACTTAAGCTATGAAACAAAATTTACAGCTTAAATTAAGTAATCAACTAACTATGACGCCGCAGTTGCAGCAGGCGATACGGTTGTTGCAATTATCGACTATCGAGCTACAGCAAGAAATTATTACGGCGCTTGAAACTAATCCTTTGTTGGAAATGTCTGAAGATGTGCCAGAACATCAGAGTATTTATAATTTATTATCGAATAGTAAAAATAAATCACAAAACGGTGATGCTTTTGATCAAATCAGTCAGAATCGCGTGCAAGAAGAAACTTTGCAGGATCATTTGACTTGGCAATTGCGTTTTTCGGCTTTAACGCCACCTGAGCTTACCGTTGCCCATACGATTATTGACGCCATTACTGATGAGGGTTATTTGCCGCTTACGGCTGAAGAAATCCAGGAAATTATTGCTGCTGATTATCGAGTGGCACTTGCTGATATTGAAAACGTTATCCATCATATTCAACAATTTGACCCCCCTGGCATAGCTGCGAGAACCTTGCAAGAATGTCTTATTTTACAATTAAAACGCCTGGACTTAGGTTCAGAAGCGTCTCGTCTTGCCATTGAAATTATTAATCATGATTTGGCTTTGCTGGCCGATCATGGTTATGTGAGTTTAAAACGCAGTTATCGCTTAACCGATGCTTTACTGCTAGATATCGTTAAACTTATTAAATCATTAAATCCCAAGCCCGGTTTAGCATTCGACGCACAGCAAACCGAATACCTTATTCCCGATTTAATTGTCTATAAACAAAAAAATGTCTGGGAAGTGATGTTAAACCCTGACAATAGTCCGAAAATCCGCATCAATACCCATTACACGGATTTGATTAAACAAAGCCAGAATCAAAATGATCATGCTTTTCTAAAAGAACATTTACAAGATGCGCGCTGGTTGTTAAAAAGCCTTGAAAATCGTTATGACACCTTACTTAAAGTCGGTCGCGCCATTATTTCAAGGCAGCAAGAATTTTTTGAATCGGGTGAAGAAGCCATGCGTCCTTTAGTTTTATCTGATATTGCCCTTGAAGTTGAAATGCATGAATCCACCATTTCCCGCATTACCACCCAAAAATATGTCCATACCCAACGCGGCGTATTTGAGTTAAAATACTTCTTCTCCAGTCATGTGCATATGCAACATGGCGGAGAATGTTCTTCTACAGCGATACGTGCCTTGATTAAAAAACTGATAGCCGCGGAAGATCCTCAGCAACCACTGAGTGATAGTAAGTTAACCACAGTTTTAAAATCACAAGGTATCAATATCGCCAGAAGAACAGTTGCGAAATACCGTGAATCATTATTTATCGCATCATCTAATGATCGTAAACGCCAGAATTGGCCTAAAGAAGGACAAAAACATGCAAATTAATTTAAGCGGAAAACATATAGAAATCACTCCTGCCCTAAAAGATTATCTCAGTGAAAAATTACAAAAGATTAATCGGCATATTACTGGCATCACCCAAGTGCATGCGGTGTTATCGGTTGATAAACTACAACACATAGCCGAAGCAAAAATAAATGTACCTGGCGGTCAATTGTTTGCAAAAGCGATTGCTACTGACATGTATGCCGCGATTGATGTTCTAATAGATAAACTCGATAAACAAGCCGTTAAACACAAAGAAACTCATGAGTGATATGAAAACAGTTTTGCTGCCAGAGCGCATTATGCTTGATTCTAATGCGAGCAGTAAAAAACGCGTGCTTGAAGAAATTAGTGAATTATGTGCAGCAGAAGATGAAGCAGAACTTTTTTATCATTTGTTAATTAATCGAGAACACTTGGGCAGTACCGCACTTGGCGAAGGTGTCGCCCTGCCCCACTGTCGTATTCCTTCTTTAAAACAAAGCATAGGCTGTTTTATTAGGTTGAAACAAGGCATAGATTTTCATGCACCGGATCATCAAAAAGTGGATTTAATTTTTGGTTTATTTGTGCCTACCGCTGCTACAACCGATCATTTAGAATTATTAGCACATCTTGCGAGTCTTTTTTCAGACGCAACAATACGCGAAACAATAAGACAAACGACTAATGTCGATGAAGTATATCGCTTGCTATCGGAGCCGGCACATGTCCACTAATTCTGATAAAAAATGGCTGATTATCAGCGGTCGATCAGGTTCAGGAAAAACTGTGTGCTTACGATCATTGGAAGATTTGGGTTTTTATTGTATTGATAATTTACCCATGAGTTTATTTCCGGCATTGATTGACTCTGCTGATTTAACCCAAAATCGTATTGCAGTGAGCTTAGATGCGCGTAATTTGCCCGATCCTACTCACCTGCATGAGATTTTATTACAAATCAAACAACATCCGCATTGGGAAATTCTTTATTTTGATGCTGATGATAATATTTTATTAAAACGTTTTAGTGAAACACGGCGCAAACATCCGTTGAGTGATAATGAAACCAGTTTGCAAGAAGCCATTAAAGAAGAAAAAATGTTACTAGAAGCTGTGGCGAATGCAGCGACTTTATTTGTGGATACTTCGCACTTATCTGAAACGCAGCTACGGCATTTAATTCGCGAGCGCATTGCAGCACGCTCAACTGAACACTTATCGATTTTATTTCAATCTTTTGGCTATAAAAATGGTATTCCTGCAGATGCAGATTATGTGTTTGATTTACGCTGTTTGCCGAATCCTTATTGGCAAGATTCACTACGCGCCTTAACCGGCCAAGATCAAGCGGTGATTCAATTTTTAGAAGATAATAGTTTAGTCAATAAAATGTTTGAGGAAATCACACGATTTTTAAATGAATGGATTCCCTGTTATGAAAAAGATAAACGCAGTTATTTAACCATTAATTTAGGTTGCACCGGCGGTCAGCATCGCAGTGTTTATTTTGCAGAACGTTTAATGCGTTATTATCAAAGCAAATACCCGCAAGTACAAGTACGGCACCGCGATTTAAAGGTTCGGCATGATTAACACTAAAACCATGATTATTAACAAACTAGGTTTACACGCAAGAGCGGCTGCAAAATTAGTGACCCTTTGTGCGCGCTATGAATCCGAAATTACTCTACATTGCAAAGGCAAAACTGCCAATGCAAAAAGCATTATGGCGGTGATGATGCTGGCTGCAAGTATCAATACAGAAATTGAAGTTAACGCAGAAGGCGATGACGAAGCAGTTGCAGTCCAAGCAATTATTGAATTAATTAACAATAAATTCGGTGAAGGGTTTTAATACAATTTTGGGAAATAATACTCACCCACTGCGACTGGAATTTTAATTCGTAATGGTGAGCGTATCGATGTGGATTGTAATAAATCTGCTTGTAATAATTCGCTGACTAATGTGCGTGCAGTTCTTTCTTTTAATCCCGTAATACGGCTCACCTCACCACGCGAGACTTCTCCTCGTAATAATACATCTTTTAGAAGAAATTGTGCTTCTACACGAATGGGTTTTGCGCCAGAGATACCACCGCGCTCGCGTAATTCTAAATAATACATCACTCGCGCAGTTAAACTATCTAAGTTCAATAATTGTTGCATAAAATCCAATTGATCTATCGCGGTTGTTAAAAAGAATTCACAAAAATAATGTAAACCCTTATCTGATAAATTACCTCGACCATCTAAATCACCTTGTCTTGGTAAATCACCTTGCGTCAATGCTGCGTAATAACCATCTCGATTACGTGCTAAACCTCGACTTATACTCCACAAGCCTTGTGCATCTAAATGTAATTGTTTAAAAGCCGCATTGGTAAGCAAACGCGTGACGCGGCCATTGCCATCCAAAAAAGGATGGATCCAGGATAAACGATGATGGCTTGCTGCAATTGCAATTATTTTTTGTATGCCCGATAAATTTATAAATTCATAACGCTTTTGAAAATATTCTAAAAATAGCGGCAATACTTGATAACTTGGCGCAATGTGTTGGCCTACTTGTACATCTTGCTTGCGGAGCATACCCGGCTCAATGATAATCTGCTCTTGTGTGCGCGGATGTAAAATCGTATAAAAATCTTCTGGTAATCGTTGATAAAATGCTCTATGGATTTCTTGAATAAATTCTTGTGAAAAAATATCTAAATGTGTATTGGCCTTCAATGCTGCATTTATTTCTTGTGCAACTTCCACATGCGCTTTGGCCTCTAGTTGCAATGCCCGTTTAGATAAATCTTTTGAAAAATCCGCATGCATCGCCCGCTCTATATCTAAAAGCTTAGTATTATGCCCTTCAATCAAATTAGAATAATAGGTATTGGTATACGTCAATAATTTTGCAATTTCTTGGCAAGTAATAGGGTGCAACAAAGCACCTAAGCTTTGAGCTTTTTGACTTAAACTTAAAACCAAGTCCTCGAGCACAGGGCTTTGGCTAGGGAACATAGGTTCCATTTGAGAAGGTAAGGTATACATTTGCCAGTTAATTTTCCGATATAATTATATATAATATATTGATATTATAGCAAATATTATTAAAATAACCAGTTTATTAAATATTTTTTGCCGGTTTATTTGCCGCTAGTTGGACTTATTTCATTCCCATAAATGGCATGATCTAAGCCTTTTTGATAAGCCCAATAACGATCGCCATAGGACCAATGCCAATATTCGGTAGGATAATTGACAAAGCCGACCTGCTCTAATGCCCTATTCATGCTCTGGCGATTTTTTTGTGCGATTTCTGAAATTGTCTTTGAAGCTGTTAATGATAGTGAACCATCGTGATCTAACAACCAATCTTTGGGATGCATACCCATATCCACTGCATTGCCATCTTTATCTAATAAATACACATCAATCGCTGCGCCTGTTGAATGTGGTGGAATATTTTTTGAACCATCGAAATTTGTGACGGGTGACACTAATTTTGTGGTTTCCGTAAATAATTCAGCATGTGGCCAAGTCGGATGTAATTTTTTGAGATCATTATAATGGGTAGTAAACAATTGGTTTTGTAAATTTAAACTGCGATAAGCTTCATACAAACAAAATTGCATGCCATCTGGCAATAAAGCTTGCGCTTCAACCAATTTATCGTAAACCGTTTTGCGCATAAAAAAATAATCTTGATTGTTATCGATCTCAGGCGAAGGTCCAATTTTAATCACAGTTTGTGTGCGCAAATCTACCCAAGCTTCATGATTTTCAATAACTGGTATTGCAAGTACACGCGGGTCGGCAATTAAGACAATTTCTTTGTCAGCACATGCAGATAGCATAAAAACTCCTAAAAAAAATATGATGATAGTTAATTTATTCATGGTATGATTTTACTTTACATTTTAATAGAGCATATTATGACAGAATTCACAAATAAAGTCGTAGTCGTGACTGGTGGCGCAAGTGGTATTGGTGAAGCCATTGCCAAACAATTTAATGATGAAGGCGCAAAAGTGGTTATATTTGGGCGTCATTTAGATAAATTAAATCAAGTTAAAAATTTATTAAAAGAAGCAATCGCCGTACAAGGTGATGTACGTAACATTGCAGATTTAGACCGCTTATTTCAAGAAACACGAACAGCATTTGGCAAAGTAGATATTTTGGTGGTCAATGCAGGAGTAGCCTCGCGCGCGAATGTTGCTGATGTGGACGAAGCATTTTTTGATGAGATTGTAGATACTAATTTTAAAGGTGCCTATTTTACTGTACAACGCGCCGTCAATTATTTAAATGATGGCGCATCTATAATATTAATTTCAACTGCAGGCTGTCACTTTGGCTGGCCATCACACAGCGTATATTGTGCAGCAAAAGCTGCAGTCAGCATGTTAGCGCGAAATTTTTCCGCAGATTTAATTGAAAGAAATATTCGCGTCAATGCGATTTCTCCCGGTTATGTCAAAACACCTATTTGGGGTAAAGCCAATACAGATGATTATAATAGCGATGTCCCTATAAATCGCTTTGCAACAACCGATGAAATTGCTGATGCTGCTATTTTTCTTTCATCAACAAAAGCTGCTTATATTATCGGTATTGATTTGGTAATAGATGGCGGATTGACGTCGTTCAAGACGAAGTAATTCATGAAAGGTGTTAAAATCTCACAATCACACAGATATGATATGTATGATGATAAATATATTTATCTTTTAATAAATTAAAAATAGATTCTGATATTTTGCTAAATGCTTTCTCCAAAGCAGCTCTATTAACATATCATGCTTCTACAAATCTTATATCAACCCGTTTATCTAGAGCTGCAGCGATTTTGAATAAAGTGGAAAGCAAAATATCTTGGGCGTGATTTTCAAGTCGAGAAATCGCTGTTTTTTGCGTATGTAATTTATGAGCAAGCTCTTCTTGGGAAATGCCAGCATCTTTTCTTAATTGTTTTAATACTTCAGAAAGCTTAAATTCAGCGTAACCTTCTTCGTAATCAATAGCAAACTCAACATCACGGCTCTTTCTTTTAGAGATATATTTCTTTAAATCGCTCATCATAACACCTCATGCATGTTTTGCCGACAAAGAATCTATAAACTCCTCTACAGGAGCTTTTCCTTGCTCATTTTTGTAAAAGTTTATCGTTCTCATAGCTAATGTTAACATGCAGGTTAACCTTTAGCAAGAGGCTATCATTAAAATGGATTAGTTGTCGCTAATTAACTACTTTATTAGACGGTATATCAGCACAGCCGCACGTTTTGTATTGATATTAAAAGATTTAATATCCATGCTTTCATTCACTGAGTGATGACCTGATCCTACTGGACCCAAGCGCGAAAGATTGGCAGGGGTAATATTTGCGACATATGAAATATCAGCGCCACCGGAAAAATCAGGCGCAATGGCAGAAACTGGTGGATAACCTAAGTCAGTACTGACTTTACTATATAGATCTAATAATTTTTTATTTTCAGCAGTTTCCGGCATAGGTGGCATACCCTCTACGAAAGTAATTGTCGATGAAGTTTTAACTAAAGATTGTGCAACAATTGTCAGCATGGTGTTTTGAATCCATTGTTTTTGTTCATCGGATATAAAACGCATGTCCCCTTGTGCGCGAGCAGTTTGTGCAATGACATTTGTTTTGCCATAACCGCTGGCATGATGTGTTTTATCAATTTGCCCTTCTGTGCCTCCGATAATCACACCCGGATTAAAAGTAGCATATTGTTGTGTAGATAATTGTTCACGCGCTTCATTTAATACGCGTGTTAATTCAAAAATAGCGCCAAAGCCAATATGAGGTTTAAATATCAAAGAAGAATGTTCTTCAATACCTTGACTTACAATTTCCCACTGCGCAGTGCCTCTACGCGCAATGGCTACACTATTCGCATCACCGTTGGGCTCAAAATCTAAAGTAATATCCATACCATTAGCCGCTTCTTTTAATGCTGCGCGAGAAATACTAGTGGGTTTTCCACTATTTTCTTCATCACCGACTAATGCTACTGTGATTGTCGTATTATCTAATAATCCTTGTGCGTTTAAAGCTTTTAATGCATAAAGCAGTAATACGATGCCACCTTTATCATCTGAGACACCCGGACCTTTAGCTAAATTGCCTTCACGAGAAAATGTTTGAAATAAGCTGTTTTTGGGAAACACAGTATCAAGATGCGCTATTAATAATAATTTTTTGCCTTGGTTACCTTGACGGGTTAAAAATAAAGTACCTGCGCGGTGCATGTCTTCTGGTGGATTTTTCCATTCACTTTTAAAACCTAATGCTTCAAATTCAGCTTTCAGCACTTCACCCACGTCAAAAACACCTTGGATATTATCAGTACCACTATTGATATTGACAATTTTTTCTAATAAGCTAAGTGCTTGCTCGGTATTTTGATCAATAGTTGCGATAAGTTTTTGTTCTTCATTACTGACATTTGCCCATAAGGGGAAAGTAAAATAAAATAAAACGATATAAATAATCGCTTTCATTTATGTATTCCCTAATACATTCTGCAATTTGCCATAAATCCCATCAAATGCACCATTACTCATGATTAAAATATGATCGCCTGGTTTTGCCTGCGTACTTACGTTTTTAATTAATTCATCAGTATTAACAAAAACCCGACAATCCGGATGTAATGTGGCCATTTGTTGCAATTCTTCTAGATTAATTTCTTCAGGTTTTTTAATAAATATTTGATTTGCCGCTAAAAGACTTTCAATAATTTTTGCACCGTGCACATTAGTTCTCATGGTATATGAACGCATTTCTAAACACACTAAAATCCGCGCATGCTCACCTACACGTGCGCGAAGACCTGCTAAGGTGGTTTTCATTGCTGTTGGATGATGTGCAAAATCATCATAGATAGTAATATTATTCACAACGCCTTTGATTTCCATACGTCTTGCAGGGAGTTCAAATGATTCTAAAGCAGAAATAATATCATGACTTGCCACTTGCGCTTGATGCGCACAAGCCGCGGCACCCAGTGCATTTTGTACATTATGTAAACCTAATATATTCCAGGTCACTTGGCCTAATTCTTTACCTTGATAACACATCGTAAAAGCACTGCCGTCTGCTTTAATATTTTTTGCAGACCAATCACCTTGGTTCAAACCTACTGTTTCCGTCGGAGTCCAGCAGCCCATTTTTAAAGTATCGCGTATATTTTCATCATCAAACGCATAAATAATTTTGCCACTATTCGGCACTAGACGAATCAAATAATGAAATTGCTTTTGGATGTCTTGCAAATTTTCAAAAATATCAGCGTGATCGAATTCAAGATTATTGATTAATAAAGTTTTAGGATGATAATGCATAAACTTGGATCGTTTATCAAAAAACGCGGTGTCATATTCATCGGCTTCAATCACAAAATAGGGTGAATCACCTAATACAGCTGATCCAGGTAATAATTTAGGCACACCGCCAATTAAATAACCTGGATTTTTTTTCGCAAACGTTAAAATCAGCGCAAGCATATTAGTCGTAGTTGTTTTCCCGTGGGTACCTGATATGGCTAATACATGACGATTGAATAATAAATTTTCATACAACCATTGCGGCGCAGAAATAAATTTAATATTTTGCGCGAGCATCGCTTCTACTTCAACATAACCACGACGCATCGCATTACCGACTATCACAATATCAGGTTTAACTGCAGCAAAATGCGCAGCATCATAGCCTTGATAAATATCTATACCATCTTCTTCAAGTTGTGTACTCATAGGCGGATAAATCGCATCATCCACACCACTAACCTGATGTCCTAATGCTTTTGCCAAGCGAGCAATACCCGCCATAAATGTACCCGCAATGCCTAAAATATAAATATGCATGATGCAAATCCTTTTGAGCAGACAAAATCATCATTATATCCCCCCTTGCAGAGAGCGTCTATTGACTTCTACGTACAAGTTAGGTAGTATAGTTACTTATATCATCCTTTAGACTTTTTATACAGGAACATTTTATGAAAACTAACTCTTCTTCTTCTTCTATAGTATTGATAACTAAGAATACATCTGGTGAAGCTCAAGGATGGAATTATGACTGCTTCAGTAATAAATGGACAGCTTGCCCAATTACCTGTTCACTCCCGGACGCAGACGTGTTGCTTATTATGGGGGCCGCTTTCGGTTGTGTGGGATTAATTGGTAGTGGCGCTGTAACGGGTATTATTGCTGGTGCCACCAAAGCAGGTTGCACTCAAGTCCTGGGAGACGCCGTTCTATACAGTTCAATCAGTTGTTGTTTCTTAGGAATGGGAGCATCTTTTTGCCTTGAAGGTGATAAAAAATCAAAAACATCCCATGAACAAACTCAAACTCAGCTACTAGCGCCAGGATATTCTAACATTAACTCTGCTACAAGCAATCCTAACTATGGAACACAAAACACTAAAAATATTGCGCTATTAGAATACCCTAATATGCACTAATACCACCATATAATTAAAACTGCGCCGCTAATTGTCCGACATTACCGGCGCCTTGTAGTAATACAATATCATCATCTTGAACAATATTACTGAGCACCTCGGGTACATTATTCACATCAGGCACATAAATAGGTTCTAATTGTCCGCGTTCACGAATCGCGCGACAAAGAGCGCGGCTGTCTATGTTGGGTATCGGTGTCTCACCCGCAGAATAAATTTCCAATAATAATAATTGATCAACTTGTGCGAGTACTTGAGCAAAATCTTCGAAACAATCGCGCGTTCTGCTAAAACGATGCGGTTGAAATACTAATACTAAACGTTTGCCTGGCCATGCTTGTCTCACGGCTTTTAAAGTAGCGGTTAATTCTCGAGGATGATGACCATAATCATCGATGACAGTTATGGTTTTGCCTGCAAATTTTACGTCATTTTTTACTTGAAAACGTCGGCCCACGCCTGAAAACTCAGCTAAACATTGCTGTATAGCCTCATCACTAATCCCTTCTTCTTTAGCAATCGCAATCGCTGCCAGTGCATTGCAAGCATTATGTTGTCCGGGTAAATTTAATATGATTGGTAAATCAGGTGCACCATTTTTAAAATGTACGGTGAAATGACTTTGTACGCCGCGTTGCTCATAATCAACCACTTGTAAGTCAGCATCAGGATGAAAACCATAAGTCAAAACTGCGCGATTAATTTGCGAATATAATTCTCGTATCACAGGCTCGTCCCAACATAAAACCACTAAACCATAAAAGGGTACACGATGAATAAAATCTAAAAATGTTTGTTTAAGTTTATTAAAATCACCGCCATACGTATCCATATGATCAGGATTAATATTAGTCACAACAGCTATCATTGGATTTAGATATAAAAACGAGGCGTCACTTTCATCCGCTTCTGCAATTAAATAATGACTTTGACCTAAACTTGCATGGGTGCCTGAACTATTTAACAAACCACCTATCACATAGGTCGGATCTAAACCACCTTTGGTAAATAAACTTGCAACTAAACTTGTCGTTGTGGTTTTTCCATGAGTACCTGCAATTGCAATGCCGTAACGAAAACGCATCAGCTCTGCTAACATTTGTGCACGCGGAACAATGGGGATACGCGCAGCACGTGCAGCAGTAATTTCAGGATTATCATCACGTATAGCGGTTGATTGCACCACAACCTGGGCATTATCAATTTGTTTGGCATCATGTCCAATAAAAATATCTACGCCTAATTTTCTAAGTTGCTTGGTCGCAGCACTTTCATTTAAATCAGAACCACTGATATGATAACCTTGATTTAATAAGACTGCCGCAATGCCACTCATACCCGCACCACCAATGCCGACAAAATGTATATGTTTAATTTTGCGCATTGCCAATACTTTATTATCCATTTAAAACTTCCTCACAATAATTAATAATCGTTTTGACTGCATCGCCTTGATATATGCTTTTTGCAGCAAGCGCCATGCGTAAGCATTCATCACGTGTTGCTATTTTTTCCAAGGTTGCCGCCAATACTTCCGCTGTTAAATCTTGTTGCGCAATCATGACCGCAGCATTTGCTTTTACTAAATATAAACCGTTTTTAGTTTGATGATCATCCACTGCATGCGGATATGGAATTAAAATAGCGCCAAGACCGACAGCCATTAATTCAGCAATAGTAGTTGCGCCTGCGCGACACACTACGACATCAGCCCATGCATAAGCACTCGCCATATCATCAATAAATTTCATGATCTCACACTCAATATTTAAAACTGAATATGTCTGTAATGTTGATTCATAACTCGTTTCACCACATTGGTGCTTCACCACCATAGGCATATTAATTTTAACTAAAGCGCGCGGCACAATTTCATTAATGCGCAACGCACCTTGACTGCCACCTAATACCAATAATCTTAAAGGGCCCGTGTGTTCTTGAAAACGAATCTGCGGTTCACTCAAGGCTAAAATTTCTGCGCGCACAGGATTGCCCGTCACAATAACATTTTTTTTCTCGGGAAATGCTTCTTTAAAGGATGCAAAAACATATTGTGCAATGTGTGATAAATAACGATTGGTAAGACCTGGTATCGCATTTTGTTCATGCAAAACATAAGGCGTGCCAGTCAAAAATGCCATAATACCTGCCGGTCCTGAAACAAAACCACCAAAGCCCATCACTAAATCAGGTTTACGTATTTTAAAAATTTGATAAGTTTGCACAAGTGCGCGTAATAATTTAAAAGGTGCGAGAAAAAGTGAAAACAAACCTTTGCCACGAAGGCCACTCACTTGTAAATAATCGATAGGAATTTCAGTCTTCGGAATTACTTTTGCCTCAATACCTTTAGTGGTTCCCATCCAGGTCACTTCATAACCTTGTGCTTGAAAAGCTTGCGCAAGTGCTAAACCAGGAAATACATGACCACCTGTACCTCCTGCTGCAATTAAAATAGATTTTTTCATATCCCTATTCTTCTGTATTTTCCGTGTTTTCCGTATCTTCCAATCCTTCAATACGGCTGATTCCGACTAAATGTTCTTGTGCACCTAATTGAATCAATCGTACCCCTTGGGTATTACGACCAATAACAGATATTTCATCCACGCGTGTACGCACCAATGTGCCTTGATCGGAGATTAACATAATATCGTCTTGCTCTAATACTTGCAGCGCATCAACCACTTCGCCATTACGTTCTGTCACTTGTATTGAAATCACACCTTGGCCACCACGGCCATGAGTAGGATAATCTGCAACAGGTGTACGTTTACCGTAACCATTACGTGTAGCAGTTAATATTGCACCACCTTCTTGTGCAATCACGAGTGAAATAACCCGTTGATGTGCAGCTAATCTTATACCACGCACACCACGGGCAGAACGACCCATAGCCCGTAATTGTGATTCGTTAAAACGAATGACTTTACCGGCATTGGTAAATAATAAAATATCATCATTGCCTTTAGTGATGGCAGCTTGCACTAATTTGTCATCATCATATAAATCAACGGCAATAATACCGCTTGCACGTGGGCGTGAGAATTCACTCAAGGCGGTTTTCTTAATAGTACCTGTACTCGTTGCCATCACCACGAAATGTTCAGCATCAAATTCACGAACCGGTAATAAAGTATTTATTTTTTCATTTTCAGCAAGTGGTAATAAATTAATAATCGGGCGACCGCGTGAAGCACGTCCTGCTTGCGGTAATTGATAAACTTTCAACCAATACAGTTTACCTGTGCTGGAAAAACATAAAATTGTATCATGGGTGCTGGCCACCAATAATTGATCCACTGCATCTTCTTCTTTAACTTGCGCCGCTGATTTACCACGTCCGCCACGGCGCTGCGCTTGATAAACATCCAGGGGTTGATATTTCACATAACCTTGTTGTGATAAAGTCACGACGACATCTTCTTCTGGAATTAAATCTTCAGTAACCAGGTCTTGTTGGCTGGATAAAATTTCAGTACGTCTTTTATCGCCAAATTCAGCTTGAATTTCAACCAATTCTTCACGAATCACTGTCATTAAGCGCGAGGGACTTTCTAAAATTTCTAGTAAATTTTTAATCAAAACTTGTAATTCTTGATATTCAGTTAAAATTTTATCTTGTTCTAAACCGGTTAAACGATGTAAACGTAAATCTAAAATTGCTTGCGCTTGAATATCAGATAAACGATAAGTAGGTTCCGTATGTTGAATAAAACCTGAAGGCTGCCAATCATGGGCAAGCAATCTTTCTTTGGCTTGCTGTGGACTTGCAGAGGTTTTAATCAGCTGTATCATTTCATCGATATTGGTTAAAGCAACTGCCAAACCTTCTAAAATGTGGGCGCGTTCACGTGCTTTACGTAAATCATAAATCGTGCGACGCGTCACTACTTCACGTCTATGGGTAATAAAGGCTTGTATTAAACGTTTTAAGGTAAATAATCTAGGTTGGCCTTGATCTAGAGCCACCAAATTAATCCCAAATACATTTTGCATGGAGGTTAAGGTAAATAAATTATTCAATAATACTTCGGCATTATCATTTCGACGCACTTCAATAACCACACGCATACCATCTTTGTCTGATTCATCACGCAGCGCAGTAATGCCCTCAAGTTTTTGCTCTTTAATCAGTTCGGCAATACGTTCAATCAGTTTGGCTTTATTGACCTGATAAGGTAATTCATCGATAATAATGCTTTGCTTTTGATTTTTTTCATCGACTTCAATATGCGTTTTGGCACGCACATAAATACGACCACGACCAGTGCGATATGCTTCAACGATGCCTGCCCGACCATTGATAATCCCCGCGGTTGGAAAATCAGGACCTGGAATCAACTCCATGAGTTCTTCTAAAGTAATATCATCATTATCAATAAGCGCTAAACAAGCAGTGATCACTTCATTTAAATTATGGGGCGGAATATTGGTGGCCATACCTACGGCAATACCTGAAGATCCATTGACCAATAAATTGGGCACACGCGTAGGTAATACAGTAGGGGCAAATTCAGTTTCATCATAGTTAGGCACAAAATCAACAGTTTCTTTATCTAAATCTGCCAATAATTGATGCGCCATTTTGCTCATACGCACTTCGGTATAACGCATAGCCGCAGGTGGGTCACCATCGACAGAACCAAAGTTTCCTTGGCCATCGACTAATAAATAACGTAATGAAAATGGCTGAGCCATACGCACAATAGTGTCATAAACCGCAGTATCACCATGAGGGTGATATTTACCAATCACATCACCGACTACCCGAGCCGATTTTTTATGAGGTTTATTCCAATCATTACTGAGCTCATGCATGGCATATAAAACCCGTCTATGCACAGGTTTCAACCCATCGCGCACATCCGGCAAGGCACGCCCCACAATAACACTCATGGCATAATCTAGATAAGATTGCTTCATCTCATCTTCAATATTGATCGGGAAAATTTCTTTAGCAAAGGTGCTCATATGACTTTTATAACCTCTATAGTAGGACCGGTTTAACTGGGTTATTTTACCATAAAGCAAAGACAGAAGCGATGAATGAAAAAGTTAATAAATTCAATGGGTTAGGGAGCATCCATTAAAGAGACTTTAGCCAATAGACGGCAAAATGCGCAGTTCTTTCATTTTCATTAATATTCTTCCAAGCAAGGCGGAATTTAATTGCTGGATGGGCTATAAAGCCAAGTTGTTTCCAAAAATTTTCACGCGGAATATATCCTTTTGGGCGACGAGAAATATCCGATGAATCATCAAATTCAGACAGTGCAATGGTTTTAAAATTTTTGCTGGCAAAATGAGCAATCTTTTCAAACATCGCTTCTTCAATACCTTGTCCAAGATATTTTGCATTTAATCCAAATACTTCAAGGTAAAAAATCGTAGAGAGATCATATGCATTTTTAAGCAAAGGCTGTTTAAATAATTTGCTTGTTTCATTCGCAGGCATCCCAACAGCAAGCCCCACCGCATTTTCTCCATCAAAAGCAATGCAAATGAGGGCATGAGGATTGTTAACAAAAGATTCGACGTAAGATGGGTAAACGCTGTCATCATCATAAAGATGAGGATACTCTCTGTAAATCATAGTGCAAAGTGCAATCATTTCTTGGGTATAAGGCGTAACTTCAGCGCCTTGAAATGTTTTGATATGTATTGTGGGTAACATAGTGATTACTCAATTTTAGACTCTAAGATGTAACCAGATTATATTCTTATTACTTATTCGTAGCAATTAAACCAGCAATAAAATCACAAAACGGAATAATATTTTGTTTAGTACTGGCTTGTTCCAGTGCCAACATGTAGGTAGTCCTTTGCTCGACGGGAATAATGGTCCAGGCATATCCTCCAGAGGCACACATTAAATTCATTAAAAATCGACCGATTCGGCCATTTCCATCCATATAGGGATGAATATATACAAAGAAAAAATGTCCCAGTACTATGCGAACACACGCTTCTTTTTCTTCTTTTAATAAATCAAAAAAAGCAGGCATTAGATCGCGTACAGCATTGACATTAGGCGGTACATGCATGGAATTGCGAATATAAACAGGATGATTGCTCAGGAGATAAACACCAATTATCTCCAAATCGTTTATTTAAATAAGCCCCACAAAAATCCCAAAATGAAGCATACCAAGCAGTACTCTCTCCACTGCTGACATCAGGACGTGCGGGTATATACCATCCCTTAATGACCTCTTGTAAAAATCCATTTTTCATCAAGCGCTCACGATGCAGTCGACTTAAATCTCGGGAACGAATAGCAATACCCCCTTGGCGCTGCAACGCCTGGTATGCCTCTAAAGATTGAGCCAGTTTTTCATGAGGAGTAATCATAGTTTGTGCCATTATTAGGTTATTGTGTTGTGCTATTTATAGGTTATTGTGTTATATTTATAGGAGGCTATTCTGTAATCTATTGATTATGTGGAGGAAATAGTTAATTATTTTGGCGATAAGCGGTTTGCATGGTTCATTGGAATTACCAACCTAGGTTATAATTCTACGATCATCTAGTTTATCGTTCTAGGAAAGTCTAGTTTATAGCAATACCCTATAAATGATTATTCAGAAGATAAACCGGCTGGCCTGTAGTTTTTAAAGCCATCAATAAATTTTCGATTAACTGGTGCAAAGGAATTAAATCTGTTGTTAAACTTGATTTCATATCTTTAATCACTGTTTCTAGAACTGCAAATAATGCATCATCAACACTGACGACTTGCAATAATGCTAAACACAATGATAAACAACACTGTTGATCATCCAGATGTGGTGAATGAATAAAATTTTGCATATCGCTTAATAAACCTATTTCTGACAAAAACTCCATGATATTTTGATTTGCAAAAAACGGTGAATGTTCATAAAAAATAGTATGAACATGAAGAAATTGATGCGGCAATTGTTGGCATACGCCGTGGTCATCATCAATATGATAGATAGTGGGTAATGTTCCCTCTTTTGCATACTGCTCGCTTAGCCATAATAGTTGTGATTCTTTATATTCATTATTAGCAAGCGGCTCTTCTGCTTCTGCATATTGCTTAATTTTTTCTTGCACCAGCTGCGGATTATCTAGGATATGATGTTGCATAATTTCCTGCGCTAACTTTTGCTCGAGTCCATAGAGTTTATCTTGATAATAATTTCCGGTTTCATACCGAGGTTGATATCTAGCATTAATAAAATCAAACGTAATATTTAAAGGTCTAAATAAACGCTTATCCCAATAGCTAATAGCCGCTGCAAGCGCATCATGGATATCATCTGGTTTTTGATATTGCCAATGATATAAAGTGTAAAGGGTCGTATTCTCAAGATCTCTATGAGTCGTGAGCCCCACAGGAATATGCTTAGATTTGGCATACAATACCAGCGCCAAAAGACCTAAATCAATCCCGGCCATATTTCTGAAAGTATGGTCCCAATCGATGCTAATAATAGTGGTATTGTGCATTTGTTAATAATTTCTACACAACATCACGTAATGAGTACGCGACATTAGGAAATGATTGTAATATTTTTTTATCTTGGGTAATAAGCGGCACATTTAATTTATTGGCTAGCGCTACAAACTCGCAATCATATGCTGAACAATTCGCGGCTTCTAATAAATAAAATAGATCATCCGAGCTGATATCGTATTCAAAATCATGTAACAATGATTCTGCTTGTCTAACAATTGCTTTATAGTCAAGAAAAGAAAATTGTTGACGTTTAAAGTAACCGAGTAATACATTTCTAAATTCACTGCGCCAAAGTAACGGTGCTGCCCAGTTAGAATCAGCTTGATATAACTTTTCTGCATCCGCGGTAAATTCACCTTCGATATGTAAATATACAATAATATTAGTATCTACTACTATCATTCTCTACCCCATGTTTTTAATTCGTTAATCTCTGCTTCCGTGATTGAAGATTTTTCTGTCGCTTTTCTTAATTTTCGAATTTGTGTTAAGCGATCATCTGCAGACAACAAAGCCTCATTTAATACATGCTCAATACAAAAAATAGCCTCACCATTAATGCTACGATGATGCGTCTGCGCCGCCACTTTGAGGCGCTCATAAAGCTCATCCGGTATATTTTTGATAGTCACTGCGGCCATAAAATAAGTTCCAAAATGATGTCATAATGATAGTATTATGCACCATGTTAATGAAAAAATCAATATAATACAGCTCAAACATGCTAAAATCGCCCCATGAATACCGAAATCAATAAATTCAATGTCCTAGCCGAAAATTGGTGGGACGTACAAGGTCCGATGAAACCCTTGCATGCCATTAATCCTTTGCGAATGAAATTTATTCAGGAGCAAATTGATTTGACTGGCAAGCGGGTTTTAGATGTGGGTTGTGGTGGCGGGATTTTAACTGAAAGTTTGGCAAAAATCGGTGCGCATGCGAGCGGTCTTGATTTAGCCGTTGATGCAATAAATGTCGCGCAAGAACATGCTAAAGCGCAACATTTAAATATTAAATATCATTGCATGCCTATTGAAACTTTTGCAGCACAACATGCCCACACATTTGATGTGATCACTTGCATGGAAATGTTAGAGCATGTGCCGGATCCAGCGCTTATTATCAAAACTTGTGCGCAACTGTTAAAACCTAATGGCATGATATTTTTATCAACACTCAATCGCAATTTAAAATCTTTTTTATTGGCCATCATAGGCGCAGAATATTTAACTAATTTAGTGCCCAAAGGCACGCATGAATATGCAAAATTTATAAAACCATCTGAAATGTCACGAATGTTACGCGAAGCTGAATTTGAAACTGAAAAAATTTGTGGAATAAATTATAACCCACTCACAAAAGCATTTAAAATTGGCAGCGATTGCGATGTGAATTATCTACTCAGCGCGCGCTTGCTGCCATCTCAATAAAGTATCACTTACCTGTTTTGGTGTGATTTCCCAGATACAATGACACAGCATAGTTTTGCGGCAATCTTCACAATTTTTATCAATGCTTAAACTACTTGCTTGACTACCAACAGGCCCCCAACGTCCTGCATGAAATGGCCGAATAGGTGCATAAAGTCCTAAAGTTTTAACATCAAATGCAGCCGCCAAATGCACAGGGCCAGTAGAAGCGCAAACTAAACCATCGATATTTTGAATCAGTTCCATTAATTCACTTAAACTGATATTGCCACATAAATCTTCTACATGAGGAAAAGGTGCAAGCATGGCTTCGCGCACTTTATCGCCTTCTACTTTTGAACCGGTGACAAAAATTTTAAATTTATCTTCAGGTAATAATTGAATTAATTCACCGAATTGCTCAGGCTTCCATTCAATATGTTCCCCTCGCGTTTTAGGATGCAAAATAAGATTAAATCGTGTGGGATCTAATAAACTTTGCACGCGATCTGTTTTAGGTAAAGGCTTAAAACGACGTAAGGCGATAATTTCTTCTAGCGTGTAATATTTTTTTCCACCCAGTGCTTTCATAAACATCATATCGTACTGTGTTTCATGATATTTACACTGACTGCGACCAATGCTAACCAGACGGTTACAATTAAACCAATTATGCAAACGATGACTAGTACCTATGCGTAATGGAATTTTAGCTTTTTTAGCAACACGACAAATCGTATCTGAATCATCGGCTCTCACTTGGATAAAAATATCTGCATGTAAATCTTGAAATTGTTTTACAGCGCTTGCTTCATCGTTATCTTTATAAACCATATTCCAGTCGACAAACTCATCTACGTCATAATAATGTTCAATTAATTCACGCGTATATTGAGTACCGAGAAAAATAATATGAGCAGACGGTTCAAGCTTTTTTATGGCTGAAGCAAGCGGTAAGGCGAAGATAACATCACCTATCTGGTTGGTTTTGCTGATGATAATGCGTTTGTTTTTTAAGTTCATTGGCGCATTGTATAACAGATGCCAAAGCTAATAAACCCCAGTTATTTAATGGAATCACATTACCCGTACCAGTTGAACTCCTAAAAAGTCAGCAGAAGTATTAAAAGTACCTGTTGCTGTCAAAGTATCAGGAATGATAATAGGCGCTGGGAATGGAATTCCCACTAGAGGATTTATTTGACTGACCGTACCATCTTGAAAGAAAGTATGCATATATGCAAAATCAAGATGCGTTCTTTCCCACGCTTTAGGTTTATACATCATGCCTACAGCCACACTAATTTGGTTAGAATCAGGACCTTGTAAGGTTCGCGTTTCATCTGTAACCGGACTTTCATCAAATGAAAATCCGCTGCGTAATTTTATTTCATCACTTAGATAATAATTAGCGCCAACCCCTACGCGCCAAGCATCTTTGAAATTTAAGGTTGTATTTACAGGTTGTGATTCATTCTCAAACACTTCATCAACAGTCACCGTCAGATCTTGGAAGCGACTCCAGCGTGTGAACATCACATCAAATAATAATTCAACCCGTTCAAACGGTTCATGAAATAAATTAATAGAAGCCATATCTGGAAGTTTAATTAAAGAATTACCGGGGGAATTGAGGCTACCTAATTGAATCGATCCATCCGGTTGAATCACTTCAAAATCGACAAAAAAATCACCTTCAGTATCATGATCAACATGCATACGGTAATTAAGACCTATGCGCGTGTCTTCAGTAAATTCATATAAAAGACCAAAATTTGGATAAAAAGCAATATCATCACCTTGATACTCAGATAAAGCGATAATCGTGGTGGGCCCCGGATCACCAGATATCACTTCAGACCCGTGAAGATTTGCATTCACTTTGGCTTTAAAATATTGTAAGTTTGCGCCCACACCTAATGATAATTGTTCAGTCACTTCCATGGCCAAACTTAAGTTCCCTGTGTAAGATATAAATTGAGTTTGTCTTGCAGTATTATCTACTAAAGTATCAGAATAATCGGATTCTACTTCATAAGGAGAAGTCAAACTCATCCCCAATACAAAATCATCTCCTAACGGTGCAGCGGCATAAATCGCTGGGCTAAATTGATCAGGCAATGCTGAATATTGCTGACCTGTTGCAGCAGGTTCAAGATCCCCTGCAGAATCATGAGCAGAATCTACAGTAAATTCACTATCAATGGCGGCATAAATACCGGAGAACACCACTTGCCCTTCATCAAATAACATTAAACTCGCTGGATTATAAAACATAACACTCGCATCATCACCTGCAGCGCCAGCGCCAGCAAATGCATTACCCATTAACGACGTGCTTTGTAAATCATTATAAAAACCTGCCGCAAAAGCTACAGGGGATAACGAGGTAAAATAAATCAATAAAACTGTATTTGAAGTCAGTGAAAATTTTTGCATCACAAGATATCCTTATCAATGATCGCGATTAATTAAAATAGAAATTAAATCCTAAACCTAATTGCAATGCACTAGGATTAAAATCCGAAGTGCCAATGGGCGTAATAGAAGGCGGTTGAAAAATTTGACTATCGATTGATAAATTTTCCTCTTCATACCAAGTGTAAGCCGCCTGCACATCAATACCAATATTTTCAGTGACAAACCATTCCGCGCCAGCACCGAAGCGAAATCCAGGAAGATAAAATTTATTGTACTCAGTCACAAATGCAAAACCATTTTCGTAGTTTGTTATCACTTTAAATTGGGTATAGACTAAACCCGCAGTCATAAAAGCTAATAAATCATCCATGACAAAAACACCTTGTTTAAGCTGTCCGCCTAGACTATAAGTAGCTTCAGTTGCTTGATTAACAGGAAGTTTGGTCTTATCATCATCTTGATGTTCAAAAGAAATACTGTTGGGCTCGCCAAAAAATTCAATGGCTGTGAACCAAATATCATCTTCCCCCCAGTTTAAATAACCGCCAAGGCGACCCAGCGCACTATAACTCCAGTCGCTGTCATCGTAACGAATATCACTTTTTTCATAAGTGTCATTAAACTGATTATCGATATCAAGCTGCCACCAACTGGCGGTTGCTTCAATACCCATATAAAATCCATAATCCTCTAATGCCTGCGCTTGGGAAATGTTTAAAGCGCTAAAGGCAACTAGCATTAGTTTTTTCATCATTCATCCTTTAATGATATTAATATTCAGCAAGTTTACCCTATGTATAAACCTTATGCAAAATCCAATGTTAAACGGCAAGCGTGACCTGTTTCATTGCATTTTGCTCTAATTGTTTCTTCAACTCCATTTTGTGCTCAGCTTGTTTTTCCAAAAATGTTTTAAATGCTTGTTTCATCGCTCCTGGTTTAAGTGCAGGAGTAGAACCAAGATGTTGTTTATCCATTTCAACTTTAATTGTTTTACTTTTCACTGCTTCTAAAAACTCATCTTGCGTTAACGTCGTAAAGTCTTTGCTAAAATTACCTTTATCATCAAAAACCAATTCATGAAACGCAAACACAGAATTAACGCACAGTGTTCCATCAGATCGCAGACATGCGCGCGCCACTTCCACAATTTTATTAATTTGCGTTAATGCAGCACGCACTTGTTCTGTCGTACCCCACACAGCGCCGGTTTGACATTTATAATTAGCAGCACCAATATCGCCGATAATAATATGTGCGCCTGTATCTTTTGCAATTTTGGCAATAATATCTTGACCTGGCCACATATATCCCCAAAAAAAGGAAGCACCGTGATTACCGGTCAGCACATCTATTTCAAATGAATTTAAACGCACATGCTCTACGCGCTCTGTGCCGAGTGTAAGTGCGGTCATTAAATCAGCATCTGTAAAATCAAAATCACGTTTTAAAATATCTGCCAGTTGAATATTTTTCTCACGCACACACGCTAAATTAATCAGTGGCAAAGATATGTTTTTACCCGTTTTAAGGCGAATATCTTCTTCGGTAACGGGATGCTCCACTTGCAAACGGGTATTGCCTTCCAAAAATTTCTTTTTAATTACAGTACCATCATCTGCAACCAATAATTCTATTGTGCACAAACCACGATAACCTTCTGCAGACATTTCCATACCAAACTTTTTAATGGCTTGTAATGTTTCTGCAGTAACACCTTCTGGATAATCACCTTGGATCACATTCATTTCATTAGTTTTGCCTTTGAGATGTTGTGAAGTACAATCACGAATACCAAACACGATTGCACCCTTATCATTGACTGCTAATTGCACTTCAAGATGACGGGTTTTACCGCCAATAAATTCTTCAATCAACATCTCGCCATTGCCAAATGTTTTTTCCGAATAAGCGATATTGTCATGTAGCGTAGTGATAAAACCTTGGTAATCACTTTCAATATTAATAAAATGACGAATCCCCATGCCACCACCACCGGCAACGGCTTTAATCATCACATCACCACCAATATTTAAAACGCTTTTATAAATTTCTTGGAGTTCTTCATGAAGTTTATGACTGGCATCAAATTTACTATCAATATATTCTTTGATTTGTGCAGCAGAATACTTAGGACAGCCAAAATAACCAGGATTAAACTCAGGCGCTACTTTTTGCATCATATGACGACAGGTTGTTTTACCGCCGACCAAACGCATAGCTTTACTAGGTGGACCTACAAATACAACATTTTTGGGTAATTGTTCTAAAGCAGCTACAAAATCAGCATCTTCAGATAAAAAGCCCCAGCCGGGATGGAAATAGATTGTTTTAGTTAGGTTCGCTTCAGCCAGTGTGCGCAATGCATCTAAAATAGCTTCATGCTCGGTATAACTACGCACCAATATCTTCTCTGATTCTTTGGCATATTTAATTAATGGTGTATCTTTATCCCCTGCTGTATATAACAAACGTACATCACAATTTGCTTGTTTTAAATTAGTCAATAATTTAATCCCGCTAGTATCACGATTACCAATGACATGAATTTCATTTTCATGTCCTTGTTTTGCGGCTTTTGTAAGCGTCAATGGCAGGCCATAATATCCACGCTTTTGAAATTCTGTCATTAAATCATTTTCATCTGTCTTGGTTGGACTGTAGTTTGCGACTTGCTTGTCCATTTCCTCTTCTTTGACATTAATCTGCTCAATAAGATTTGCACCATTTTTTCGATATTGATGTAATTTTTGTTCAATGATAGAAAGATCAATTTTATTATCATGCAAGGTAGATGTCTCAGCTTTAGCAACACGAGGTGTTTCTTTTTTAAAAGTAATTAAAAGCTGCTTAACATCAACAACAGCACCCTCTACTACGGAAATTTTTTCTATGACACCAGATCTACTTGAGCATAAATCCATTTGTATTTTCATTGATTCCATTACCAGCAATTTGTCGCCTGCTTTGACTTCATCACCTTCCTTTACATAAATTTTCAGTAGCTTTCCAGGGTAAGGAGTCTTAAGCGTGGTAGATTCGATTTCTTCCTTTTTATGATTAGATTGATTATGAAAATCAGTGTCAGTCTTAGTAGGATTTAACTGCGTTAATTGATCTGCAAAAAAATCAAGCGCCATATCATGTCTGCGTTTATTTGAAGTAATAAAATATTCACCATTATTTTCTTTATTGCTTATCATTTTTTCTTGAAAATTGTATAATTTTTCATACAATTCGTCCATAGTATTTGGATCATCACTTGCAAGAGCTGCTTCTATGGGTTTTGCATATATTTTAATAAAAATTAGTGTTGAGCGCCAAATTTCATAACGCTCGAATTCTTGAACCAATTGTTTATAATCATAAACTGTATCTAATGATATTTTCCCATTCTGCATTTGGATAAATCTTGTTTCTATTTTATCGCGAACGGGATTTATACCTTTTTTCGATTTGTCTAATGTGCGTAGGTAGCCTGCTTTATCGCCTTGATGGTGTGAAGGATTAGGTTCACGCAACCATGGTTTTCTTAAGGCTGCTTCTAGTTTATTTGGATCGCCCAACTCAAGTGCCCAGGTAATATGCGTTTGGATGGCTTTAGCTTTTAATATTTTTAAAATAACGTCTTCCGGTTGGCCTTGGAATTCATAACGCACGGCTTCTTCTTGCGTCTTTGTATGTTTAATTAAACCTTCTTTATCTAATCGCTCTACCACTTTACGTGCATCAGCTAATAAATTAGGGTTTGCAGTTTCTGTTAATAAGGTGGTACGTCTGCCTAGTTTTTCTCTGATTTTGGGATGCACTTGCGCGGCGGTTGGTATGCCCATTTTTTTCAATGTATCTGCTGGCATTTCGCCTTTTAAGAAATCTTCTACTACAGGATTTAAATTTGCTAAAAATAGTGTTTCTACTTCCTTATCCGTTATTACCGCCTGAAGTCTTTCATTAATTTCTAAAATGGATGCTCCATTTTTCATCATGTCATAAATTGAATTTATTGCAGCAAGTTTTTCATTGATTGCTGAAATAGACATTTCATTTTTAATCATATTATTGATGAAATTTATTGCGGCAATTTGTTTGTTTTGAAATCCAGGGGTCACTGCAAATGGATAACCCATTAATAAAGCCACAGCTTTTAAAGCATTTCCTGCCAGCAATAAAGCAGCCCTTTCATCAAGCTCAAGTTTTTCCGCTATTTTGTCATTCTTGACGGCTGTACTAAAACTAGCAAACGCACCGCCTGGAATATCAAAATCACGTAATTCGTCACCAGAGAATAATGACTCAACACGCCGTACAGCATATTTTCTAGAAACTATTTGCGCAGTTGCGGCGTTTTGATTAAGCTTTTCTAATTGCCCCGGTGTTAACCCTAAATCAATACCTTTCTCGGCGCAGGCTTTATTAAGGTCCCGAAGATCTACAAAGCCTGTATTACGATATGCATTTTTGCCGGTATATTCTGCTTTAAAGGGATCATCTTTGAATGGATCACATTCGAATGTATCAATGACCAGCGGATAATCCATCTCTTTGCTTTTACAAATTTCAATCGCAGTCACATATGCTTCTTTGGCATGACCGGTATCATGTAAATGTAAACCAAACGGAATTTCAGTACCCTTGCCTTCTTGCAATTTTTTTAATTTTTTGATTATTTTGGGAATTAATAGGCCAGCAGCTTTTGCATCCAATTGCCCCACCATATCTTTTAAACTAATCCGACATGCATTCATAGGAATGCCAGATTTTTCTAATAAATGATAAGCATCTTCTACTTTTTGTAGATATAACTCATCTGGATAATTTGCGCCTTGACTATAAGGAATAGCTATTTCAGGCGCGATTAAATATTTTATGCCTTCTTTATTTCTACCATGATACAAATCAGCAATAACTTCCACAGTGGATGCAATTTCTTCAATAATACCTTGTGAGTCAAATATTTTTATTAATAATAATTTTTCTACATTTTTTGGTGCAGTTTTAGGATTAGCAACATCTTGTGCTAAATGTGTTAAAACATGTTCCAATATATTTCTATGAACAGGTTTTAATAAAAATAAATTGGCTGCGCGATCTAAGGGCCGAAGCTTGGTATATAAAGCAATTTTTCTTAACAGCCGATACACTTCCATAAAGTCACGGTTTTCAAATTCAGCGGCAACTTGTGGATGCGCACCACCGATTTCAAAATCATCAAGAAAAGTTTTTGCATCTGCATCGATAAGACCTTCTTGAACTAATGTATCCCAGATTTTTACTATTTCTAAAACATCTTCATCATCAAAGGGAATACGATTACCATAAAGTCCTTGCGAAAAATCCCTAAAAACATTTGCTACATGTAATGTAAAAGCCATGATGATTTCCTTGTTGAAAAAAATGAAATCATCTTACGAAAGAAAATTGATTCAATGCAACTAGCTAGAATTAAAGTGAGTTGTTTAATGAAATATTAAATAATTATTAAGGATTTAATTATGTATGTGCTTTAATGCACTTTTTAAGTTTATCCCAAAATTCCATCAGATCTGTACATAGACTTTCACATTCATTCAAAGCAGCAACTGTTACTTCTGAAGTTTCAGGATAATCATGTGCAATAGAATTACATATTCACGAAAACGACTCCACAGGGAGATATTCAATAAGCAATTCCTTGTCGTTCATACTAATTTGGCGTCAAAATATTTCAAAAAGGTCTGCATGATTGCTTCGATTTCATGTTCAAAAAGACACAAGGTGAAATCCTGTAATTAAAAGAAGATAATATACAAAATATCAATAAATTCAAATGGTTAGATCTGTAATGCCTATTGACAACGCCTCGCGCTTTAAGTTATAATTTATCTTACTAACAAGCGGGGGCTTTCTTAAGCATGAGATCAATCGGTTTAATTGCCAAACATATAGATATTTACTGGGATGAAAGGTATAAAGGGAAAAAACCTCACGGTTCAGGCAATCCAGAGGATACTATTTTATCGCTTATTAAAATCTCTGTTGAACTCATCATCAGTTCGCATGATCTTAATGTTCTTCATAAATCTTATGATGAAAAAACCTTAAAAGAATTGTACGATTCGCTGACAATAGAAATAGAAAATTTAAAAACTTCAGTAAAGTTTGAAATAAAAAAATCATCCGTCAAACGTGACAAACAAAATTTACAAATCCTACTGAGCGTTTTGGATGATATTAATGCTACCCAACAACATATTCAGGAAAAGTATAATAAAATTGAATCAATCAGTCGTTTTCGCACTGAACTTGCCAACACCTGTAATGGTAGTTGTATTATACATTTCTCACAAGGTTTACACCCATTGTTTGGAAAAACTAATGAAAAGGAGGAAGGTTTTTGTCAAGGATTAATATATGCATGGTCGCATAAAAAAAATATTTCAGATGCTTTAGTCGAGCAATATAAAACATACACTAAAAATGAAAAAAAAGGATGGACTCAATTTCATGTATGTAGCGGTGAAGGAAAAGAAATAAACACTCTTGAATCCACTGTATCTAATTTTAACTTTGAAGAAAATACTACGTACTTGCTTAGGCTTAAAAGGGCAGATGGCATAGGACATGCGTTAGGGATGCGTAAATGCAATGGAATTTCTGAATATGAAGTATTTGATCCTAATCTTGGAATATTTAGATTTAGAACAACGAAGGATGCATCTAAATTCTTCAACCTCCTCATTAAACATTATAAAGAAAGTTTTAATGAAAATTTTAATAAATTTTATATTCATAAAATAAATAAAAAATATGAGGGTACAGATAATCCCAGTTTAAATACTCATACTACCAAGCCTACTATCAGCTTCATTCATCCAAATGTTAAAAAAGATACTTTGATAGATGGTTTCGAGCCAGGTCACATTATCTACTCAATTTAAAGTGATTCCCATCTTCAATAAACGCCTGCCTCACCTACCGGCCTCGTTTTAAACCGTCGATGCTGCCATAAATATTGTTCAGGATGCATGCGAATCATACGTTCCAAAATAGTATTAATTTGAATGGCATCTTGAACATAATCTCCGGATGGAAAATTCTCTAAAGGCGGTAGGCCAATAAAACGATATTGACTGCCTTCACGAAATTGAAAACCGGGAATGACTACTGAATTACTCATTTTTACTAAACGTGAAAGTCCTGTGACTGTTGCGGTGGGAATACCAAAAAATGGTGCGAATACACTGTGTCTTGCACCATAATCTTGATCGGGTGCATACCAAATCGCTTCACCTTTTTTCAGTGCTGCGACCATGCCGCGAATATCGCTGCGATGAATCACGCCGTGAAAATGGGCTTTGCGTTGCTCTAATACTAAATGATCAATTAATTTATTTTTAAGCGGACGATAAGTGGCATGCATAGGCATTAATTTTGCGGCTAAATAACCTGCTAATTCTAAAGACGCAAAATGTGCGCCCATGATAATTATTCCGCGTCCTGAAGCAATTGCCGCATTCACATACTCCATACCATCAACGCTAACACGATTGGCTAATTTTTCTGGATCGCCCAATATAGTGATTGAACCTTCAATTGCGCCTAAACCTACTTCAGCAAAACTTTGTCTGGCAATTTTATTAATCTTTTTTTCGTCCCAATCGGGAAAACATAAATGTAGATTAGTTTTAGTAATATGTCTTCTTTTAGGCATTAAATAATAAAGCGCAGCACCAAAACCTCGGCCAATCACTTGTTGCATTTTAAAAGGTAAATGTGCAATCACATAAGCAAAAGCTAGACCTATCCAAGTTAAATAATATCGAGGTGCTAAAAATTGTTTCATCAAAAACTCTAAGACTTAGTATCGAGTAAATTTAAAGTATTACTGCGAAATTTTAATGGATCAGCAATCACTGGAATCGGGGTTTGAATACCACCAATACCATTTACCGTCAAAGTGCCAAAATTAAAAATACGACCAAAAATACTTTGATTAACCGTTAAACTCTCAACCCGCGCTAAGCTTAATTCAATCGTATGACGTTGAATCCAGCCAAATTTTGCAATCACCCGCTTATTGGTAAGTGCCAATTCTGTGGCTAAATAATAAATTAAGTCTTTTATTGTGGTATAAATGGCTACTACAGCAATACCCGCGGCCATCATCAATTGATGATCCATCAAGACCAGCGCAAGCAATAACAGCAAGACATCAGAGACAAAAATAAACCAATGGATTTGTGCCTTTTCGATGATGGTCTCACCAGGCATTAGAACGGTTTCGACGTAATTCATAGAAATTTTCCTCTTAATCCCATACAATAACGTATTTTACCACAATAGGTGAGGCTAGATGTCGATTCAAGATTATAAGGCTCAAGCTGGCTTACTTAAAGACCGCGTCATTTTGGTGACGGGTGCTGGGGAAGGTATAGGGAAAGTTGCAGCAAAAACCTTGGCGCTATATGGCGCAACTGTTATTTTACTGGGACGCACCATTCACAAACTTGAAAAAGTATACGATGAAATTAAGGCGGCAGGCTCACAAGAGCCCATTATTTTGCCTTTGGATCTCAAAGGTGCCAATGCCGATGATTATCAAAAAATCCATAACCTTATCAGCGAACAATTGGGGCGTTTGGATGGTATTTTACATAATGCCGCAGTATTAGGCGGACTCACCTCCATTGAATTACAAGACATTAAAAAATGGTTTGATATTATCCAAACCAATTTACATGCCCCATTTTTGCTCACCCAAGCCATGTTACCCCTGTTAAAAGCATCACCCGATGCTCGGGTTTTATTTACGGCTGATACGGTAGGTGTTCATGGCCAAGCTTATTGGGGTGCTTATGGGGTTGCCAAAGCAGGTCTTATTAATTTTATGCAAATTTTAGCGGATGAATGTGAAGTCAATACTCATATTCGGGTCAATGCAATTATCCCACCTGCAACAGCCACCAGAATCCGCAAACAAGCATTTCCTGCAATATTGCATGAAGCGATTCCAGACCCCAGTATTTATATGCATTATTATCTATATTTAATGGGTCCAGATAGTCAAAACATCAATGGGGAGATTGTCACGATATGATTAAAATATTAGTGTGTGGCGCTTCTGGCCGTATGGGCAAAGAAGCAGTGATTGCGATTACTACAGATCCAGAATTAGAGCTGGTCGGCGTTGCCTTACGTAACGATCATTTGGCCGATAAAATAAATCTGCATAAACCCGATGTGGTATTAGATTTAACCACGCCAGAAGCGGTGTATGAAAATGCAAAAACTATTATTGCGCATAATGCTCATCCTGTCATTGGTGCAACTGGATTAACGGCACAACAGATTGAACATTTACAACAACTCTGCTCACAACAACAATTAGGCGGAATTATTGCGCCCAACTTTTCATTAAGCGTAATGTTAATGATTAAAATGGCGTCATTAGCCGCACAATATTTTTCACATGCAGAAATTATTGAATTGCACCATGATAAGAAAAAAGATTCGCCTTCTGGTACTGCAATTAAAACCGCGCACGCGATTGCGCAAAATCGCGCCAATAAAAATATAGAAGTCCCAGATGCAAAAGGCCTTGGGCGTGGTTATATCTGCGAAAATGTGCCGATTCATTCCGTACGTTTACCAGGACTTATTGCCCATCAACAAATTATCTTCGGTGGCGAATATGAATCTCTAGAAATTAAACAAGATAATTTTGACCGCAAATCGTTTATGCCTGGGGTTCTTATGGCATGCAAGAAAGTAATAGAATTGAAACATTTGGTTTATGGTTTAGAACATTTATTGTAAGGTAGCATTCATGGCGTTAACTCCTGAAACATTGTCTTTTAAGACTAGACTTGCACATGATCTCTCTATTATTATACCCACTCATGTTTCATCTAATGTGATCACTGCCTATCTCGCAACATTACTCTATCATAGTTACCCTAAACATAAACGCGAAAACATTCAACTTGAGCCACAATTAACTGAATGGATACAGTTAGGAAAACCTTATATTTATCAGTTAAAAAATTTATGGACTACATTATCAGCACATTTTAATGATGAACAACAAATACCTGATGAAATCATTCTAAAAATCCTGCAACCTATTGAATATATTCTCCAAGATGGCGGTGATGAACGCACGTATTTAAATGAAGAAACACAACTTGGGAAATATAGCACCAGCATGTTTCCAAGAGAAAATATTATAGATTTATCATCCTGTACAGCCAATAACATCACGCAATCTGCTTATGCAAAAGCCTATCAGTTAAGGGAAAAGTGGTTAAAAATTATCTTTAATGAAAAAGGTGATATAAAAAAAATACTGACAGAAGCACACGTCACTCTCAAGAAGAAACTTATAGAGTTACTGGGAATTGAACAAACTTATGACATCATCTTGAGCCCATCAGGAACAGATGCCGAATATATGCCCAATTATCTTATAGAGTCTCTTCACCCTGACAAACATATCATTAATATTGTTATCTCACCTTTAGAAATTGGTAGTGGTAGCAGTCTTGCCGCAAGTGATTGCTTTTTTTCGATACAATTACCGGATAATAGTTCAGTGAATACTTTTGAAAAAATAAGATCCTCAAATGTTGAGGAAATAAAATATGTTTCTCTTCGAGATCAAAATGGCGACATAAAGTCACAACAGCAGCTTTATCTAGAACTTTTTCCCATTGTAAAGGAACATGATCATCTGAATGTTGCCATTATTATTCATTTAGTTGACAGCGCCAAAACTGGCATTGGGGGTCCTTCTCTAAATACAATTTCACAACTAGAGGATGCGCTCGTGCATGCGAAAGTTTATAAAATTGTAGATGCAGCGCAATTTCGTATTGCGAGAGAAAATATAGATGCTTATGCTGATGATAATACTTTTATTATCATTACAGGTTCTAAATTTATAGGTGCTCCACCTTTTTGTGGCGCTGTATTAGTGCCTAAAAATATATCTTTGAACATGCTAGAAAGTCCGCCGCCTCAAGGATTAAAACATTTTTATAACGACATTTTTTTTCCAGATTCAATGTTAAATATCGCCAAAAAATTTCCGTCAGATATTAATACAGGATTATTAATCAGATGGCTGCTTGCATTTGACACTATTGAACAATTTTATCAACTAGGCTCAAACAATGTTAAATCTATTGTCAGTGAAATTTATCATGAACTTAATCATGTTTTTTCACAACATGATCATTGCATAGTATTGAATGAGCCTCTTTTGACGCGCAATAATAATCATTTTTGGGATGAAATTCCAACGATATATTCTATTGAAATCATTCATTCTAAAACTAAAGAAAAATTAGATTTTCATGAATTGACTGTTCTCTTTAAATTATTAAAAGATAAACATGATTGTCACTTAGGGCAACCGGTTAAAATAAGTCCCTCGCGCGCAGTATTACGGCTTGCACTTTCAGCGAATCATATTATCGAATATAACGATAATAAAAAATTACTTATTGATAAATTCAAAAAAACGCTTTCATTAGTGGATGCACTTATTTAGTTTTGCTGAAAACATTTATCTTCATCACCAATTGTATCGCCATCATTACAATCCATAATGACCACAATAACATGATGCCACGGTAAACCCACAAAGGTAGTGATATTATCCAAGCCCGTGGCCATTTTTCCATACTGATATCTTGGAACCATGAATAATCAGCTTGCATGCCTGTATTTAATGTACTGGGTAATAAATGCATATCAGGTAAATCACGTAAACCGTGTATCATGGCATAAATTAAAATAATGACGGCACTTAGCACTAATACACCCGATAATATTTGCATTACACGATGCGTATGATAAAACTTGCATACAATTAATGCGACCACTACCCATAAACCTAAAAACGGTGTCAATATACTTAAGCCTAATAATAAAACTAACCATTGCCAGGTTTTAAGTGGTGTATGCTTCATTCTACCTAAAACGATGGCTAATATGATTGCAGCTAAGGCCCAGATCCAATACAACAATGCAGGACCATAACCTTCGCCGCCTAAAGCAATCACCCAGCGATCTTGTGGTAGATCTATGCCTAAATTAACATTATAACTTGGGGTGCCCCAATCAAGCGTTGGCGTATGTGTAAATAAACCGAGTGATTGCGCACTTTGCCAATTTATATCTACCCAATTATTTCCAGGTCCAACAGCTAAAATAATTTTATTATTTTCAGTTTGTAACACTTGTTCCACACCATTGACTCTGACCGATTTTAAATTCGCATCACTCGGTAAAACCAAAGCATGTTGCCCACCCAAAGTGCTGCGCAATAATGCTTGCATACTGACGTCACTGCCTCTATCTTGCACGCGGGTTAATAAATTGATCTCTTCAATGGTCATATTAGATCCCATCATTGCGGGCAAACGATTTAATTGAATATGCACAGATTGAGTAGGCCATGGTTGCCACTGTAATTCCCAACTATCATATTGCGTTTGTGCAAGCACAGGAATGCCAGTAATCACAGGATGCCAAATGGGAGAAATTTTCACTCGCCATTCTTCAACCCAATTTTCTGTTGCGGGTGCAAATAATGTTAAATCATTATAATCTGTAATCGTAGATTGCCAGGTGACTTCTCTTTGATGCGGCGCAAAATTAACTTGTACTTGATTATTTTGTACGCTCATTCCTGATGTCAATAATGCTTCATGAGCAAGCAGTGGAATATTCAATTGAATGGGGCCTGCAACGGGGGAAATACGTTCAACGGTTGTTGTGATCTGTCCGGATAATCCCAAAGTTAAATCACGAATCACGCGAACAAACGGTTCAAAATTGCTATTGCCTGAAGTCTTGTCATCTCTTTCACGACGTAATAAATCTAATGTATTGCCCGTTAAACGTTGATTATCTAAACCTTCTACAAACCAACCCGGCGCTGTCACTTCTATACGGTGCGGCGTTAATGGAAAATCTAATGATACTTTGTCCATATTGTTTGCCCGGCCGTATACCATTATGGTATGATGACCTTTATCAAGATAAACCATAAGAGTATCACTCTGCCATGAAAGTGCACTGGCGGGTGTTTGATTAACAAACACTTGATCAGCTTGCCAATAAGCAGAACGTCCAGGGATAGGTACTGCAACAGGCGCTAAGGCATCAATTTGCAAACTTAAATAAATCTCATCATAAGGCATATTAACAAAAGCTGCTGCAATACTTGCGCATTGTGGCAAACAAGATTCAGGTTCTAATAAGCGTTCTTTTAAAGTATCCAGTAGTGCTGGATCGGGAATCTCATTAGCTTCAAGCGGATTAGAATGAATACTTAAAAACATAAGCGCAACTATGGGAATGACATGTTTATTAATATGCAATTTCACATTTTTTATATTCCACAAATGTAAACCTAATGCAATTGAAAAAATAATTTGCAACAAAGTTAATACACACAATACTAACGGAGATAATAATATTAAATAAATATTTTGATTTTGCGCTACGTTTGATAGCCAATTCATATGGATTTGTGTCCATTCCCATTGTGGTTTTGCTGGACCGGTTTGAGTTTTTGCATCTATCGGCGTTGCAGACATCTCAGGCGCATTCATGCGAGGGCTTGCTTCCATTAACATTTTTGCCTCTTCAACCGGTACTGTTTGTTGCGCTTTTACCTGCGGATATAAACTCTCGATTAAACTCAAACTACTCACCCAAACAATCATCACCGCTAATATCACAAAACTTAAATCACGATACACTTTAGCTGTGCCTGCATAACGCGATGCTTTTAACCATTGCACTATCCACAAAGCGAGCACCACATTTAACCAAAGCAATAAACCTACGCCGATTTGATGATAAGTCATCAATAAAATAAACAGTGCGATCACGCCCCATTTTTTGCCTACAATCGATGTGATTGCTAATGCCAGTAATAGCACAATAAAAATATCAAATAACGACCAATGTGACAGTACACTACCCTCAATTTGATCCACACCAAAAGCGGTCAACAATTGCCAACCGGGCGGCAATGATACTGTGGTATTTATTTGATTAAAATTTTCGTTCCAACCACTGACATTCATCCGTAATTTATTCTCAGTCATACTCAAGGCATGTGCATTTAATTGTCCCTGACGCACTTCAACACCAGGCGTTTTTTCACCTTCTGCATTTTCTGAAATAGTAATCAGTTGTGGCGTGCCATTTAAATTAAATTGGCCAAGTAAATAAGGATTTTTTAAGGATAAACGCCAAGTAGATAGCATTTGACCTTGGAGTGTATCTTCAATAGTCCACAATTCACCTGAAAAATCCAGCCACATATGACGCACTAAGGTCAGCTGATTTTCAATGTTTTCTGAACGTTCAGATTGATTAAGCACTACAGGATCAGCAACAAGTACACGATAAGCCGGTAACGCTCGCCAAGCTTCGGGTAATAAAGTTTGAGTAGGATCCACACTCGGTACACCTGAAACACTCATTGCACCCAAACGTGAATCAAAAACAAATGACCATATTTCTTCTGCCGGCCAAGGTGGTCCTACTTCAGCACGTTTTAAAGTATTCACCGCATCAGGAAAACGCTCATTAATTTCAATTTGCCATTTTCCTGGACGTAATTGCACGCGTAATAAACCTTTATCATCAAGCTGTGCAGGTAATGAACTATCTAAACGCATAGCGAGAGTACCCGGTAATAATACCGGTCCTAATTGCACTTCACGCGCAGGGCCACTCACATCTAGTTCAATCAAGGTTAACACTTCCATAGGCACTGCTTGCGTAACTTTGCGAAATACTCGTAATTGTAAGGAAGCTTCAGTAGCTTGATGTTCAGTATGCTGTAACCATAATTGCCCGGATTCGTCTAAGCGTGGATGCATCACATAATTCGTATTTTGAATCAGTTCTACTAAGCCTGTTTGTTTTGGAATATTGATAAATTCCGGCAAAGTATCTCCATAAGGTAAATAACCTTGAATTTTATATGTGCCTTTTGATAATTCCATCATCGGTTTTTGATCATGTAAGGTAATGGGAGAATATTCACCATTAACCTGTATTTGTTGTGGCCATAAATTTAAATCGCCGGGTAATGGAATCATTGATGGCGCAAATACTTGCCAATGTTGAGTGAAATAAATAGTATTAGGTTTAACATCTACTGATATTGTTGTTGGCCAAGCGCAATAACGGGTATCGTGTTGATTGTATAAAAATGGACATTGCTGCTGTGGCTTATCATACAATACCCACGCTTCCCAAGGTTGCAATACCGGTGGAATTTGCTCGGGTGCAATCGGATTTGCCCACACTTGTGCTGATACTATCAACAATAAAAAATAATAAACATAATATTTAAATCGCTGCATATTAAAGACGTCCTCGATAAAATAAAAATCCTTCATTATTTAAGACGAATAAATCGCCTGTCACATACCACCCTGCGTGAAATACCGCATTCGTGGCTCGTGGCTCTCCTAAATAACCTTGCATCATACCTAAACCACGCACTAATAATAAACCCTCTTGCCCATTATCGAGTGGTTTAAAGGTATTGCGATCAACAATTTTAATGGCAAATCCTGGCAAAGGTCGACCCACTGAACCCGCCTCCATACCACGTTGTAATCGACCGGGATTGCGCACATCGGGAACATTCATTGCAATACCGGGTCCCATTTCTACACAACCATAACTGTCTAATAATTCTAATGCAAATTTTTCTTCAAAAGCCCTGGCTAAGACATCCGGCAGTGGATCTCCAGCAACAATAGCCGCGCGAATATAACTAAAGCGCGAAGGCCGTATTTCATCAAGGTATTTGACGAAATGATCCGCACGATCAAAAATAATTGACGTTTTATATTGACTCATCATCCGGCCGACTTTTTCATAATCAGCCTCAGGATCTGGATGAAAAGCTACCGCCATGCCCGTTACCAGAGGTAACCATAAAGTTAAACTATATCCATAAGCACCATCAAAAGGTAAAACTCCCATGACTCTATCTTTATGTTTTGTATGTAAAACGTGAGAATAGCTTTGCACATTCGCAATGATATTATTATGCGATAACAACGCACCTTGCGTTGAAGTTTTATTGCCTCTTGAAAAACAAATGCTTGCGATATTGTCAGTCTGCGTCACTCCACCATACATGTTCAGCACCGTGTCTACTGGCAACCAAAACGCAGCCCAGCTTGCAAGTTTACGTTGCAAATCTTTAGCAATAAAATGTAAATCCTCATAATATACAATTTCTTTTGGCGCTGTTTCGCCCACATGTTGTAAAAATTCACGCGTGGACAATATGACTTTTACCTGACTGTGGTCAATAAAATATTGCCTATCACAAACCGTAGATGTATAGGGGAAATTAATAACCGCTTTTCCCGCAAGCGTAATAGCGACATTCACTAAAGCACATTGCACGCTCTCTGGTAACAAGACACCAATATAAGTGTCTTCTGGATAATGCGTGCGAAAAAAACGTGCCAATAATAATGCTCTACCAATAAATTGTCCATAAGTTAAGCGAGGAATCCTAGGATCTGCCATACAAAACCTAAAATAGCGCGTTTTAGTTTGATGTAATAAGCGACGAGATAAAGTGTCGCGCTGATCTTTAGTGCAGAACTTTACAGTCGCTGCCAATTCTTGCACCGCTTGTCTTACTTCAGTGGCTTTGCTATTTGATGGCATCGCCTCACCCAAAGATATGGTGACTTTGATAGGCATTTGTGTGGGTAATTTCCAAATCGCACGGCCACCGCGATAAGCAAAAATACTATTCCATAGCGCATCAATATGTACAGGAATAATCGGCACATCTGTAACACCTTCCATGATACGCTCAAAACCTTTGCGAAAAGGTAATAACTGTCCAGTTCTGGTAATGGTACCTTCAGCAAAAATACACACGATATGACCTTCACGTAAAGATTCTCGCGCATTCGCAAATGCAGCCATCACGGTGTCATATTCGCCCTCTTTAATGGGAATTGCATGACCGAGTTTAAATATCCAATTAAATAATTTATTATCATAAATATCTTTTAAAATTAAATAACGAATAAATCGCGGCACACTGCCGCTTAAAATTAAACCATCAACGTATGACACATGATTACACACTAATAATGCAGCACCTGTTTTAGGTAAATTTTCCAGACCAATGATACGCACCCGATAAAGGGTATGCGTGATAGACCAAATAATAAATCTGAGGAAAAAATCAGGAAATACTTTTACGGTTAAAATAAATAAGATTAAAGTAAATACACCTAGCATTAAGATCAAATCCTGCGGCTTTAGTTGCATATAGGTATAAAAAAACCAGGTCAGTATTGATGCCAATAACATCGCAATCGTACTGATAAAATTTCCCGTGGAAATCATCCGCCCCTTTGCATCACTTGCTGGCAACTCTTGCAATAAAGCATTGAGTGGCACAATATAAAATCCCGCAGACATACCGAGCGCAAATAATAATATATATATAGTAGGTGTAGACAAAGCAGGTTGTGCCATAAAAATTAAACACAGCGCCATTAACAATGCACCTAAAGGAATGAGTCCAGGTTCAATTTGACTACCCGACATTTTACCCGCAAATAAACTACCCACGCCAATACCCACTCCCAACATGGCTTGCATGAGTGCAATCGCAAATGGATTCCAATTTAAAGTGATATGACCAAAGCTCACTAAATTGATTTGTAAGGTAAGACCCAAAGCCCAAAAATAAGCAATCGCCATAACCACCCAAAATAACAAGGGTTGTTTAAAAAATTGTTTCATACCTAATGTGATTTCTGCCCAGGGATTTAAGGATAAAATACGGTTGCTGGCCTCTTTAACACGTGGAATACCAAAACTACACAAAGCGCCTAAGCTAGCAACACCCATCAACACCAGACCAATTTTATAAACGGCATCACTCCAGATGCCCACTAAGAGACCACCGACAACACCACCTAATAAAATAGCAATATAAGTTGTTGTTTGTAATAAACCATTAGCATAAGAGATCTCAGTCGTTGCAAGGACTTCGGGTAAAATGCCATATTTCGCAGGACTAAAAAAAACAGTTTCTGTGGCCATCGCAAATAAAATCGCCAACATAAACCATGTGTTATGTAAATGGAGCGCAAATACAGCCAATATCACAGTCGCAAGACTAATAAAGCGGACAATAATCATCACCGTGCGTTTACTAAACCGATCCGCTAAAAAACCGGCATAGCCTGAAAAAAATATACCCGGAACAATAAAAACCATAGCCGCAATAGATAAAGGCCCACCATTCATAGCCTCTTGCACAATTAATAGTGAAACCACCATACGGTATAAATTATCATTGAAAGCCCCCAAGAATTGGGTGCATAGAAATAGAGAAAAGTCTTTTCTTTTAAGCAGCGCACTATATGTGATCATTTAATTACCGTAAACTCAGGATATTGCTCCTAAGTGTAGTCTTCTTCCAGTTAGCCTGCATGCGTAGTTGCTCAATAAGAGTAAGCAATGGAAAGTTTGTTATATTCTGATTTTGATATCTCTATTTCTTGTATAAGGTTTTGGTAACTCTCATCATAATTTCCCATTTGATTGATCAATTGTTTTTCAAAAGTACTAACAACTGCTTTTAAATGCGGCAGACCACTATAGCAAAGAGCGCCATGTAATTTATGAATGTGATGCTTTAACGCCACCAAATCTTTTTTTGTAAATGCCTCTTCAATTTGCTTTTGAAAGCTGGGTAATTCCGCCATAAACATGGATAACACCTCTTTTGCCAGAGCATTATCGCCACCCATAGCTTGAGTAATAGATTTTAAATCCATAACAGGAGATTTTTGTCTACTATTCATACCAAGTTCAGCAACCTCAATTTTATTAAGGTTGAGGGGTTTATCAAACACCTCCTGCATGCCCGCATTTAAGCATTCTTTTTTAATTTCAGAGTCAGAATGCGCCGTAAGTGCAACAATAAATGTATCTCTATTAGGATTTTCAGGATTAGCGCGAATGGCTCTAGCGACCTCAATCCCCGTGCCATCTGGTAAACCGATATCCATGTATATGAGGTCAAATTTATTTTGTGTGGATTTTTCTATAGCCTCTTTAGCTGTTTCAGCAGTTACAACTTTATAGCCTTCTATATTTAATAAGCTTTTTGCTATTTTTCTTGGTAATAATGTATCTTCAACCAATAAGACGCGTAATTTTTCTCCATTAACTGGTTTGGAAATCATTACAGGTTGTAGTACTGGGATGGGCTGATATTTTTTCAGCTGAGCTTTTGTAGGTATTTTAAATTGCACATTACATATAAATTGTGCGCCATTACCCAATGTACTATTCACTTTAATATCGCCACCTAGTTTTTTAATATATTCCTTTACCATGTATAAGCCGAGACCGCTACCTGAGTAATTACTTGTATAGGAAGGCGTGAGACGACTAAATTTATCAAATATAACTTCTTGTTTATCTCCAGGGATTCCGCTGCCAGTGTCTTGAATGACAATTTTAAGAATAGCTTTATCAATATTTTTTTTGGATAGACTGACTTCTAAACTAATCGTTCCATGAGTAGTAAACTTTACTGCATTTCCTAATAAATTTAAAACAATTCGGTGTAATAATAATTCCTGTCCAAATAAAATTTCTGGAATATTATCATCGTAAAAGGTTTCTAAAGCTAAACCCTTTTGCTTAATTGCTGGTCTAAAAATCGCAGTCAATGCATCAATCGTTGTTTTTAATGCAAAACATTTTTTTTCATGTGTGATATCGCCAGATTCTAGCTGCGTAGTTTCTATAATCTCATTAAGTAAATTGAGTAGCGCGCTTGCTGCTTGATGAATATCTAGCGCACCTTCTTTGGTTTCTACTGCGTGGGGGGCCTGATGAATCATATTGGCCATGCCAATAATCCCGCTTAGAGGAGTGCGTATATCATGGCTCATATTGCGAATAAATTCTGTCTTGGCAGTGCTCAGTGCTTCAGATTTTTCCATGGCTTTTGTTAATGCCACTTCAACCATTTTACGTTCAGTAATATCTGATGAAAAACCAAAAACGCCTATAACTTCACCTTCATCATTAATCAACGGGCTTTTATGCGACAAATAAGTACGTTCTTCGCCATTCACGGTGACATTTTCTTCTTTGATAATTGTTTTGCCTGTTTCCATAACTGCAATATCATTGCGACGAATGGCATCGCACATTTCATCGCTCCAGCCAAAATAATCACGTAAAAAATAAGTACTTTTGCCAATCAATTCTTTCGACGAGGCAAAGTTATAAATATGCGCTTGCGCTTCATTACAGCCTAGAATAGTGCCTTCCTTATCCATCCAATAAAAACTAACCGGTAATTGAGCGTTTAATATATTTTTTAAATAAATATTCTGGGATTTGTTTTCTTGACATGCGTAAAAATTTTCTTTAACTAATTTGGCTTCACGTTTTTTTTGTTCTGTAATATCAAGCGAGGTCCCTATAATTCCAATAATCTTGTCTTGGTCATCTAAAAGTGGGTATTTATAAGATAGAAAAATAATTTCATTTCCGTCTTTTATTACTGTTTCCTCAACAGTAATATGTTCCCCTTGGTATACACGGGCATTATCTTTTCTCATTTGATCAATATGTGCAGGTTTTGCACCTCTACCTATCATTATTTCGTAAATATCTAAACCAATAGTGGTTTCAGAATTAGAGTAACCAAAAAATGTAGCGCAAGCTTGATTACACCCAAGAACAATACCCTTGGTATTAAACCAATAAAGATGTCCTGGGAAGGAATTTAAGAATGTAGGTAAGTAACTATTTTGCATCATAATATTTTAACATTAAATATGGTATAATCTCCAATAAGTGAGATAATGTCCCACCTGTCAATAGGGTATAGTCCCTAATATAATTGGGATATAATCTATAATATTGTAGATTGACTCATTTTTTAAAATTATTATAAGTTATATAGATCGTGCCATTGTCGATCAGTTTAATAACAAAGGTTCTATTATGCTTTCTACTAGGCCAATAAATACCAAGCTAGCGCAGCTGAAAAAATCAGACTCAACCGACAGTCTGAATAGTAATTCAGAAAACTTAAGTACATCTCCGTCTTCTTTTACTTCATCTTCATCTGAAACTATAGCTCCGACTTTAAAGTATAAACCCATGCCCGAAACAGGAGACTGTGCAGTCAGCCCAGTTATTACTGAACCTGATCAAGAAGTGACAGGTTATTATACTGGGAATCCGCTTGCCACCTTTACAACAGCTGCATTAATCCCAAGACTACAGAAATCAAAAGCAATCGCAAATAGTTCAAGCAAGCCTGCAGAATTTAATTTCCAAGTTGCCGGAAGATTTCATGCTTTAAATAGATGGAGTTTATTAAAGATAACCCCATCTAAAAAAGAGAAAAAAAAATCAGAAAAAAACACAACGCTTTATAGATTCAGTCTTTTACCTCAAATATCAGGGATAGAAGCTAGGCAACTAGGCGATGATATAGCAAATACTTGGACTTCTCAAAATAGAACTTTTCTAGGTCATGGAGCAGAAGAAGCCCTGCAAATGACTGGACAACTACAGGAAACCATATCAGAACGCCGTATTAAAATTATATCTCCAAAAAATATAGATCTCTATGCCAAATTTCATCAACCTAGACTTGAAGATGGGAAAACCGCATTGGTTGTGAATGTTCGCCACTTTCATGAACTGTTTAAAACAAACCCGGAGCGCGCCGCCGAGTATTTTGCAAAAATAATTGCGTATTATCGGCATGGTCAAGCATTGATCCAGGCTACCCCTGATAATATCGAGAAATTACTACAAGATACCGGATTATCTCAAACCACATTCAAGGATTTACAGACAAATATAGGCATTGCATCAATGCCTGCACTATCACAAGAGGCCGTGGATTTTTTAATAGAGGACCTAGAAGTTGATCCTCAAAACTTTAAACGCCAACTTGAACGTTATGAAAATGAACTTAAAAATCCTGCTTCAACAGATAAAAAGACTGAACAAGATAAGCTAGCCGTTTTTGCTTACGCTAAAGTTTTTTTAGCCGTCGATGTATTTTTTGGCAAAAAAGTTACGCCTTTGATTGAGATGATAAGAGAACAAGGAATCATTATCAATCCAGAGGAAACGAATCCAAACAAAATAAAAAAAATTACGGACCTAATAAAAATCAATCAGCTTATTTGCCAAGATTATCATGCAAAAACATTGTTTGCTTTTGCTGACGCAGTAGGTTTTTGTTTTTTCCCAAATAATGAAGTTCTTTATGCATGTCCCACTGCCATGGATAAAATTCAACCGCAGATGATAGACTTAATCAGAAGTCTATTCGAGATAAAAATTAAATTTCCTGTAGAATATGAAGAAAATCATGTTCGAGAACGATCGACCAGTGAGGAAAGCGCAAACTCATCCGGTAGTTCTTCTAGATCGCTACAAACTTCTCGCCTTAATTCTACTATTATTGATAGTAATACTACCAATAATAACGTACTGCCAGTAGATCATGCTGCAATGTTGGAAGAATTTAAAACTTATGCTTATGATGCCATGGTTGAAGCATGCTCCCCTAAGGGATTTTATAACGTTTATTTGGCATTGGGAATGTTAAATAAAATAATAGATTGGTATAAAATAGCTATTATCGCTTTGACTAAAACTGATATTAGTTTAACACAAGAAGATGTACTAAGCGTTAATACAAGTTTCTGGCGAAGCATACAAAAAATAGCAGAACAATTTAAGGAACAAAATTATCCTGGCTGTAATCCTTCATCATCTAAAGAAGCCCAATGGTTAGATAACGTAATTGCTACTGCCAAGATGCATCTAGGCGATCCTAATGGTAAGTATGCACAAGCAACTGTTTTTGCTACAACAACAAACATGGATGCCTGGTCTCGACACATAAAAGAACAGCGCTACGTTAACAATGGCAAAGATGTACAATTTAACATCGCAGATAATGTCCCATACGAAAGAAATGCTGCTTTTGAAGACAATGTAGCAAAAGCTCATGCACAATTTGCTTACTTCTCTATTAGTAAAGAACATCGTAAACATGCAACCACACTTACTGCATTAGAAAAAATCACTGATTCATTTGGAAGTCTTTTGGAAACAAGCAAACCATATCCAATACTCAAAAAATAAGAAGCATTATAATTACCGTAAACTCAGGATATTGCTTCTAAGTGCAGTCTTTTGCCAAATGGCCTGCATGCGTAATTGCGTATCAACATTCTGTGTCAACAGAAAACTACTACGAAAAAAATCATTGCCTAAATACTCTAAAATCACCCAACCTTCTATCTCAGACCAGGATACAAAATATGCCGCGGGCATTAGGTGTAAATCTTGCTCAAGATAATGATTACCCTCTGTTGCGAACACCACACAAGGCGAAAAACAAAACTGAGGATGTTGAGGTATAATATTGGCAGGTAAATCATTTATCAGCTGCTCAATTTTTGAAAGCATTGCGGGGATATACATATCAAGCGCAAGACTTGTTTTTTCAGCACCACTGACTTTAGCTGCCCACAAACTTTCACGCGCACTATAAAGCGTTGTCACGCTTAAGATCATTAATATGATCAAGACTGTGATTAAAATATTTCCGTGGGTAGATTTAGTGTTTTGCATTATAAAGTACAATATTAAAATCATTAATAACAACGCCCCGCACTTTTGACCAATCATTGATTTGTGCAGCAGTTAAAAATGTCGGGGTATCATTTTGCAAAACTGCATATTCAACGACCCAATCCTTTAAACCTGATACTAATTCAACTGCAGATGTATCAGGTGAAATAGTCTTTTGATACAACGCTAATGTTGACTCATCGTGTTTTGCCACATAAAAAGTATCGACTTGCCAGCGCATAACTTGCGCGTTCATACTATAAGTTTGACTTAAACCCTTATGATATAAAATTTGACCAAACTCTCCTTCTTTGACTTGCTTGGGCGTGAAAAACTCTGCATGCTGACAATCTGCAATTAATAATACATCGTTTTCTTTAAATAATTTTTCTTGGGTAATATAAATCGGATCAAACGTATATGTCATATCGTGAGCAAGATTGGCACGCTGATAAGATCCTTTCTCAATGTATATTTTTTTATCAACTTCATAAATCGAGCGATCGGTCAGCGAGCGGCAGCCTGCTTCTCCTGCTGTTTGAATATTATTTTTTAAAATATGCAATGCTAAACGATTATTTTCTTGTAATTGTAATAATAATTGATGCTGCTGGTATTGTTGTTGCTGATGGAAAAATAATTGATATATTGCAAATAAAAATGTACTGCTTACCGCCAAGACTAATAATATTTCCAGCAAAGAAAATCCTGCTTGTCGCATCATGGTGAAACTCCATGTTGCATCGTTACAAACATGCGTTCGACATTTAAAGGGTTTTTCCAAGAAACAGTAATGGTATTGCCTTTAAGCTGCCCATCACCTTCAGGCAAAATTTGTGCATTGCGCAAATTCCAATCATCAAACACCGGTGCAGTATCAAACATAATCAATAAAGCTGATAAATTATAAGCTTGCTGCGCAGCGCGCGAGATATAAACCGCATCATACAATTGCCGTTGTGCTAAAAATTGCAATTGCAAAATACCCAGCAACCCCGCTGAAAAAATCGCGAGTGCAATTAAAAGCTCTAACAAGGTAAACCCTTTGGTATTGAATTGAAATGCCTGCATAAATTATTAATTCATATTATTTGTTAGCACGTTATCATAAAATAAATAAGCATGCAAATAACTAAAACAATGCATTAGACAAAATATATAAAGCTTGCTACCATAAGATTTTCTTAATATTTCAAGACTTAAATATGCAAAAAATATATACCATCACGTGCGTCATTGGCACGCGTCCTGAAGTATTAAAAATGGCACCGCTCATAAAAGCATTGCAAGCAATAGAAAATATTCAAGTGAATACCATTGTTACTGCACAACATCGAAGTTTATTAGATCAAATGCTCGCTCATTTTGAAATTGAAATCACCGCTGATTTTAATATCATGACGGAAAATCAACAACTGGACAAATTAACTGCAAATCTCTTAGAGAAGTTTTCTGAATATTTTAAGCAATATCCTTGTGATTTATTGATCGCGCAAGGTGATACCACAACCACCATGGTGAGCGCGCTCACTGCATTTTATCATGACATCCCTTTTGTTCATATTGAAGCCGGTTTACGCACCGATGATATCCGTATTCCTTTTCCTGAAGAACTTAATCGACGTATCACCAGTCTAATTGCCAGCATTCATTGTTGCCCGACTGAAGTGTCGCAACAAAATTTAGAAAAAGAAAGCATTACTGAAAACGTTTTTGTCACTGGCAATACTATTATTGACACTTTATATTCGTTTACCAACAAACTAAGCCCCATAAAAAATCAACATAAAAGAACTATCTTAGTCACCGCTCATCGCAGGGAAAATTTTGGTGAACCTTTAGAAAACATATGTTTGGCTTTAAAAAACATTATTGAAAACAATCCAAATGTTGAATTCATCTTCCCCGTTCATCCCAATCCTAATGTGAAAAAAACTGTCTATAAACACTTAGATAATATTGATCGCATCAAATTAAGCTCGCACTTGGATTATGAACAACTGACTACTGTTTTAATGGATTGTCATTTTGTACTCACAGATTCTGGTGGCCTACAAGAAGAAGCGCCTGCTTTAGGAAAACCCGTGCTTATTTTACGTGATAAAACTGAACGCCCAGAAGGTGTTGCTTGCGGTGTTGCAAAGATTGTTGGTACTCAAACAAACAATATTATTAGCCACGTTAATGAGCTATTAAATAATGAAGAGTTGTATCAAAAAATGAGTACAACTATCTGTCCTTATGGCGATGGCAAGTCTTCACAACGAATCACAGAAATTATTATTAATTATTTGAATAATTAAGTCATTATTAAGTTGTAAATAATATTTTTCATATCTATGATGTTTGTTTGGCCCATATAAATTAGGCATGGATGCTTATGAAACGCAATGGATTGAATACAATTGTTATTATGGGTTTAGGCTATATTGGTCTGCCCACTGCAGCCATTTTTGCTTCTCACAAAAAAACTGTGATTGGCGTTGATATTAATTCTCATGTTGTTAATACTGTTAATCAAGGTGAAATTCATATTACCGAACCTGGATTAGGTGAAATGATCCAAACAGTTGTGAAGCAAGGTTATCTTAAAGCTAGTCTTAAACCTGAAGATGCCGATGTATTTATTATTACTGTACCAACCCCTTGTGATGAAGATAAAAAACCTGTTTTAAGTTATATCGTCTCGGCCATTGAGGCAATCGCTCCAGTGCTGCGTAAAGGTAATTTAATTGTATTAGAATCAACATCACCTGTTGGTACCACAAAAAAAATATGTCAATGGTTAGAAAAATTACGTCCAGATTTAACTTTTCCTCATCAAAATAAAAAAAACCCTAATATTCATATCGCTTATTGTCCAGAGCGTATTATTCCCGGAAAAATGTTAGATGAGTTAGTGAATAATAATCGTATTATTGGCGGCATGACTAAGCAATGTTCACTATTAGCAAAGCAAATGTATGCGATATTTTTACGCGGAAAATGTTTTGAAACTGATACCCATACTGCTGAAATGGTTAAACTTACCGAAAATAGTTTTCGTGATGTCAATATTGCGTTTGCAAACGAATTATCAATTATTTGCGATCAACTTAACATTAACGTTTGGGAACTGATTCAACTCGCCAATCATCATCCACGTGTTGATATTCTTCAACCGAGCGCAGGGGTAGGTGGACATTGTATTGCTGTAGATCCTTGGTTTATTGTATCAAGCGCTCCTGAACAGAGCCCTCTCATAAAAACCGCACGCGACGTTAATGATTATAAACCTCATTATGTGGCGACCGAAATATTAAAGCAGTGTCAAAACAAATCAAAAGTGAAATTAACTTGCCTTGGTTTAAGCTTTAAAGCAGATACAGATGATTTACGAGAAAGTCCTGCTTTGCATATCATAGAAAATTTATCTCAATATCCTCATTTAGAATTAAATATTGTTGAGCCTCATATTGATAAACTACCAGCAAGTCTTGCGGAACTTAATAATGTAAAATTAATATCAGTAAATGAAGCTCATAAAAATACTGGTATTATTGTCAGTTTGGTCAAGCATCAAGAATTTATTGAAGTAAAAGAGACGATTGCTAAAAATAAAGCGAAGATATTAGATTTTGTAAATTTATTTCCTAACATTATTTTATCTGCACCTCATACTACGGACATAGAGTCTACACAATCAGAAGTCGTTTATGCGTAGATGTTTAATTATCAAATGAGCCAAGCCGGCTCACCGTATGGTTATGGTCATGCATCTACAAGAATTATCAATCATTTAGAAAACTTGAGCGAAGGAACCTTTAACAATGTCTGAAACAATATCTGTAACCTCTAAAAGAAACAAACGTAGTCCTCATACTAAACAAAAAAAAACATCTCAAAATGATACTATCTATCAGGATTCGATCCTTTTTCTTAAAAATGAAGTTAATGAGCTTAATGAAAAACTACAAGCTGCGGATACAACATTAGCAAAAGAAATGGAAACGCTGTCTGCATTAAAATCTGAGTATATAGCGGCTCAGCAGCAAGTAATTCAACTACGCACGAGTACCGCGTATCAACTTGGGTTATCGATCATAAATGCTCGGACTTCTATGCGCCGGTTATTCACTTTACCATTAGCTATTTGGCGTCTTTATGCGCAGGCTGCTAAGAAAAATCATACACCTATTGATACCAAACCTTCTAAAAAAATAAGTCGAATCAAATATATCCAGATTTTTATTCGAACATTATTCAAAAAGCATACGCTTCCTGTTTTATTAGAAGATGCTTTGCAAATGAAGATATCGGCATTAGCAAAAAAACCTGCCCTATCTTTACTTAAAGTCGCATGTATTATGGATGAGTTTACTTGGAATTCTTTTCAACCCGAATGCGAGTTAAAACAACTGTCAGTCACAGATTGGGAAGATGAACTTGAAAGTTTTCAACCACAACTATTATTTATTGAGTCTGCTTGGCGCGGACAGGATAACGACTGGGATAAAAAAATTGGCCAAGCTGCCACTGAATTGAAAAAAATTATTGCATGGTGCCAACAAAAATGTATTCCAACAGTTTTTTGGAATAAGGAAGACCCCATTCATTTTCAGAACTTTATTAATACTGCAAAACTTTTTGATCATGTGTTTACAACCGATTTAGATTGTATACATCGATATAAAGCTGCATTGGGTCATGATCGTATTTACTTTTTACCTTTTGCCTGTCAACCGTTTATGCACAATCCTATTGAGCGCTATCATCGTAAAAATGCAATAAGCTTTGCAGGCGCGTATTATGTACGATATCCTGAACGCGCAAAGGATTTAGAGAATTTCTTACAAGCGCTCACACCTATTTTCCCGATAGATATTTATGATCGAAATTACGGAAAAAATGATCCTTCTTATCAATTTCCAATAGAATACACATCACATATTGTAGGTACATTACCTTTTAACAAAATTGACCAAGCATATAAAGGCTATCAATATAGTCTTAATTTAAATTCAATCAAACAATCTCAAACCATGTTTGCTAGAAGAGTATTTGAACTATTGGCTTCCAATACCTTAACGATTAGTAATTTTTCCCAAGGATTACGTTTATTATTAGGTGATTTAGTGATGAGCTCAGATGGAGCTGAATACATTACTGCGCGCTTAAAATCCTGCCAGACCCAGCCGAATTATGCAGGTAAGATCAAACTTGCTGCATTACGAAAAGTTATGATAGAACATAGCTATGAACAGCGCTTTAATTACATCTGCACTAAGGCAAATATTAAAAATGCAAAGGCAGCGCCTCCTTCTTTTGCTGTATTAGCAAAAGCAACAAAACAATCTGAAGCAGATATGTTGATCTTTCAATTTTTAGCTCAAAAATATGAACACAAAAAATTAATTCTTATTATATCTGCTGATATAAAACCAATAACAAATTGTCAGGTGCATTATTTGCGTGATGATTCTATCGAACGCTTTGTTCTCAATGACGTAATCAATAACGCGACCTGGGTTGCCAGCATGTTATCAAATGATTATTATGGCCCAAATTATTTATTTGATACTGCGCTTGCCCTGCGATACAGTAATGCAAGCTTGATTGGTAAAGCAGCTTATTTCCAATCAAACAAAAACGCCTTTAAACTTATGAATTTAAAACAAATGTATAAGCCGATTGAAATGTTAGCAGCACGTTGCTCAGCTATTAAAGCAGACTTAGTGAGAAGGGAAAATCTAACGCAATGGTTAGATGTATTGCCCAGAAAAATATTAAAAAGCACAGAAGGATTGAGTATCGATCCATACAATTACTGTATGGAATCGCAAGGCATCCCTTTAGAAGAAATCCAATCTTGTGTTGATGATCTATCAACTCTGAATTTAGGTCTTGGGATTAATGAGCTGCAACTGCAAGCGGAAAATACTTTTGCTTCGCAATCTATAAATGATAAATTAATGTTAACGCCTGATAAGATTTTCACCTCATTGAATAAATCTGAATCCGAAAAGGTTAGCATTTCATGGAATGATCATGAATTAATTTTGGATTCGTCTCTAGCAGATGGACAACATGAATATCTTTATGCACAAGATTTGGTGAAACCAGAAATGATATCAAATGGTAATCAAATTAAATGTTTTTTTGATATTGAACCTGGACTCGTTGTGAGTTTTGTTGTGTTATTTCTCAATGAAAGCAAACAACGTATTAGCCATAAAATTTTTGATGCCAATAGAAATCTTGCTGCAGTTATACCGAACCATACTGTTTGGCTGCGACTTGGACTTCGTGTTCTATCATCTGGGAAAACTACAATCAACGGTATAGTCATTGGCCATCGTAATCTTCAACCGGATTTTATATTAAGCACTTCTAAATATTTAGTACTTACCAATCATTATCCTGCGTACAATGATTATTATCGCAATGCTTTTGTGCATAGTCGCGTAAAAGAATATGCACAACATGGAATAACGGTGGATGTATTTCGTTTCCAATCCAACGCATCATTTAATTACAGCGAATTTGAAAATACTAATGTTATGACAGGTGGTCAAGCTTGCTTAGACAAACTGCTTTCTTCTGGGCGCTACCAGAATATTCTTGTGCATTTTCTTGATGATTTGATGTGGGAAGTCCTAGAAAAATACAAACCTTTTTTGAAAATAACTGTTTGGGTCCACGGGGCTGAAATACAGCCATTACATCGTCGTGAATTTAATTATACATCAGAGGCTGAACGTGAACTGGCAAAAATAAGCAGTCAGCAACGTATTGATTTTTGGCAAAGAATCCTTCAGCCAATGCCTGCTCATTTACAACTTATTTTTGTATCTCAATATTTTATGGAAGAAGTAAGTGAAGATCTTGGTTTGAAATTTTCAGAAAATCAAGTATCTATTATTCATAATCCCATTGACACCTTGTTATTTAACTATATTCCTAAACATGTGGAACAAAGAAAGAAAATACTTTCTATTCGTCCATTTGCATCTGCAAAATATGCGAATGATCTCAGCGTTCAAATGATTCTGAGTTTAGCCAAAGAACCTTGGTTTAAAGATCTTGAATTCAGAATAATTGGTGACGGAATTTTATTTGATAAAATACTGCGGCCATTACGTTCATTTAATAATGTCCATATCGAAAAAAGATTTCTTAAACAAGCCGAAATAGCGGATCTCCATAAGGAATACGGTATTTTTCTTTGTCCATCTAGGATGGATAGTCAAGGGGTTTCACGCGACGAAGCGATGGCATCAGGATTAGTACCGATTACCAATCATGTTACTGCCATTCCTGAATTTGTGGATGAGCATTGTGGTATTCTAGCGCCTGCTGAAGATGTGCAAGCCATGGTTGATGGTATGACTAACCTATATAAAGATCCTAATTTATTTACTCGTATGTCTATGGCAGCAGCACATCGCGTTCGCCAACAAAGTGGGTCCGAAAAAATCATTGCTCAGGAAATACAAGTGGCAAATTTAAAACAACTTAATTGTATGGAAACATAAAATGCTTAATAGCACCATTTGTAATAAGATTAAAACAATTATATTTGGTAGTTGTGTCACGCGAGATGCTTTTGAATACATTACAAATGAAGAACTTGTATTGGTTGAGTATTTTGCTCGCAGCTCACTTGCAAGCGCATATTCAGCAATGGCATTTAAAGATATTAATCTTGAAACGATCACCTCTAACTTTCAAAAAAGAATAGTTGCAGCAGATCTTAATAAAACCTTTTCACACTTTCTTGATGAAAATGAATTTGATTTATTGATTTATGATCCTATTGATGAGCGATTTAATTTACTCAGATCAAAAAGTGGTGAATTGTGCACACTTTCAAATGAACTGCTTCAAACCGAAATTAAAATGCAAAAGAAAAATGGCGAAATTATTTTTTCGGGAACAAAACAATTTTATCTACTTTGGGAAAAGGGGTGGAATGCACTTATTGCTCAATTGGATACATTGGGAAAACGTGATTGTTTAAGAATAAATAAGGTATTTTGGGCTATTCATTCTGAAAATGGACAAGATTATTTACCTTCCTATAGTTTAGATGGCATTAAAAAAGAAAATAGTTTTCTTGAAACTTTGTATCAAAGAATGGCAGAGGATCTACATCCTAATCAATTTTTTATTCCTAAAGATACAATAATAGGTTCAGATACCCATCAATGGGGACGTAGTCCATTTCATTTTGTTGAAAGTTATTATCAAGAGTTAATTACTCGATTAGGATCAGGAGTACAGGACCAAAAAATCATGAAAAAACCAGATATGACACTGGGCAGAAATTGTATCAATAAGGAATACTTTAACTTTGATCGCTTATCAGAATCAACACACTTAGATTTAAACCTTATTTCCGGAGGGGGAAAAAACCTTATTAAGGAAGAAGCCTTAATTAGTTATTTTGAAGGAGATGAGTCTATTTATCAAGTAAAAATAAAACTTCCATTAATTAAAATAGCCAATGGACTATCTGTGCAGTTAAAGCTTGAAAATTGGCAATCAATTCGCTATCTCGCAGTAGGGTATACACTAGCTGACAATACATTTCGCAATATTAAATCATCTAACCCCTGGTTAAATAATTGGATTGAATTTGGCTTTGGCCATAGTGATCTTGCCTTTAAAATACAAAATGGTTGGGATTTACTGGGTGAGACACAAATACGTGATGTCCGGGTCTATGTTAAAGGCACGCCTAGCGTAAAAGATTGCTGTATCAAGATTAAATCTTTCTGTATTTGGCTTGAAGAGTCCAATGATTTTCTTGTTAAAATACATGGTAATGAATTATCATTTCAGCAAAGGTTTGTTAATCAAAAAAATTGTTTGATAGAAAATTTTAGCGCACCGAATAATGAAATTATTAATTTGATATATGAATATTGGAATCAATGCATCCCAGAGGCAAAAAGTATTGCGGAAAAATTTTTATCTTTTGGTGAGTTTCATATCATAGAAAAAAAAACGTTAGAATGGTCTCCGTTTAATAACCGGCCCTTACTGCTTAATTCAGTAGGAACTTACAGTTATGGTTGGCATGCCTTAATACCGGTAGTTTCTTTTTTGATATACACTCGTGATACAAAAAATATTTCAGGTCTTTTTGCTGCTCGAGATTTTGTTAGCCAATGGTTAGAACATAGTTTTTTCTCGCCAGATGAAGATAAAAAATTTACCTGGTATGATCATGGCACTGCTGAGCGGCAAATCGTTTTATTGTTATTGTGGGCTGAAGGATTAAAGCTTGGTTTTGATCAACGTTTTATGCTTAGGTTACTATACTCTATTTATTATCATGCTCAACTTTTAAATTCAGAAATGTTTTATGCTTCTCACCAACGAAATCGTTATCATAATCATGCCTGGTTCCAGGATGTTGCACTAATGTGTACTGCCTTTATTCTTCCTGAATTTTTGTCAGCAAATGATTGGTTTGAAAATGCTTACTCTCGTTTAATGGATCAATTTAATAATTTAATTAAACACGAAAAGAATCATGCTGTTTTTATTGAAAACTCTATCGGTTATCATTTAGGAATTCAACGTTTAATTAAATTTATAGAACAATTAACTAAATCAAAGAATAATCAATATATATCAAAAATTTCTCATGAATTAGATAATTTTTCAAATCTTATGCGCTACCCTGATGATCGTATACCATCGCAAGGAGATACTTTTAGAAAATCTAATTCATTAAATGCAAATGGTGTCATTAGAGGGACACCCTATATTAAACCAGAGATTATTGCTTTAGAGAAGGCAGGATATATTATTGTTAAAGGTAATCATGAAGATTCTCCTTTTATGTTAACAATGTTTTCGACATCACTTTCAAGCACACATAAGCACGATGATAATTTGTCATTCACTTTATTTTTTGATGGAATAGAATGGCTTGTTGATCCTAGTTTTTATTCACATGAGTATCATCAACCGATCAATTCCTACTTAAGAAGCGCTGCAGGACATAATAATATCGCCATTCCTGAAATGGAATATTCTATTATACCAGGAAAAACTGTCATTCGAGCAAAATGTAAAGGTGAATTTTTTGAAATTAAGGGCTCACATACTGCCTACAATGATTTTGAAATCCATAGAGTCTTAAAAGGAAATATCAACACACTTACGTTTAATATAATAGATAAAATCACCTCTTTAGGTACGCGAAATGTTAAGGCATTTAATTCATTACATTTAGGAGAAGGCGTGAGTGCTGAACATGTCGATGGCTTATTAATATTGCGTCATCCTGCTTCAACTTATCAACTTCAGATTAAAGGCTTTGGATCGGAGCCTAAATTTTATCAAGGATTTCAAGACGGAAATTTATTTCATGGGATTATTGGACACGGATTTATGCAAACTGTAAATGCAATTTGTATTGTAAGTGACGCACCGATAGAAGAAGAAATAGATTGGTCACTCAATGTAGTATCAACAATATGAATTATTTAAATTCTATAGAAAACAGTTCATTCCGATATTTTATTTCAATAGGCGCAAAATTGTTTCGTGTAGTCCCTTTTTATACTATGGGAGTAATATTTACTACACTTTTTTCTCAAATGTCATTATTGTTAGCGTTCCTATTTCCTTTCAAAGTAATTATTTTATTAGACTCCTCAGAAGTCTCTAATTATTTAGCATTGGGGTTTGTGCTGGCATCCGCTGGGTTTTATTTACTGTATTTACTAAGTGAAAAAGCCACCTTGTTTTGCGCTCTACAAGGTGCAAAAAAAATATTAGAAAAAAGTAAAAAAATCACCTTGTTCGAAAATCAAGATGAAATAACAACCCAAGCTTATCAACGGTATTCACGCGCACTTGCAGCGCTGGTATTTTTATTTTTAGGAATAGTGATAATTGGGATTATTTATCCCATTTTGGCTGCATTATTAATCATACTAGGTGCAGTACAGTGTTTACTATTAGTGTTAATATCCCGAAATCGCATTATCATAACCAATATATTTTCCGCACTTACTTTTTTCATTGGTTTTGCCTTTATGGTTGTTGCTTTTTTACAAGGATTGGGGCCTGAAATTTTAGGGGTGATTATTTGTTTATTATTGATGCGGCAAATGATGGTCAGAACTTCAAGTTTGATTAAAGATTTATTAAATTTGCTCTCACAACGCAATCAAATTAATGCCTTATTTTTTCATGGCAAACCCTTACATATTGACTTACCTCAACATGACGAAAATTTTTGGACCTATAATGAACCCAATATTCGGAATGATTGGATAAAAAATGTCTTACATGAAGTTGTGGGTATTACACCCAAAAATATTATTTCACAATGGCACCAAACTGGCATTGTCAGTGTGCTTGGCTTTGAAGTAACCGCGTTAGATGAAAATAATACGTTAATAGGACATTATTTTATTAAGTTTTTTAATCGTAATACACGTGCTCTTGCATTACATGAAGCCACATTATTAATTGAGCCAAGCGCTAAAATGCTGCCTGCTCTTTCATTTTTAGGGACTTGCGTGCTAGAACAGTACACGTGTCATGTCTTTAAGGGAGAAAAAATTGAACGGATTTGTTTTGCAGATCTTAAAGAAAAAGTCACTGAACTTATTGGAAAACTGATGTTGTATCGTCCTTCAACAAATTTGATTAGCAGTTATATACGGTCAAGACCGACATTGGGTCACCGTCTGAATAGTAACATGCTGGTGCATTTACGTTATTTAAGCCATGAAGCACAACAATTAGCTGATTTATCCTATTTGGAAAAGAATTTAATCTCATTTTGCACTAGACTCAATGCGCTGCCTATGCAGGTGGTTAATTCAGATATTATTTTAGACACAATAATATGTCCCGACGATATTAAAATAACACATTGGGGAAAATGGCGAATAGAGCCTTTGGGTGCAAGCTGGCCGGTCAATAAGATAACATCACCTCGTTTTAATGAAATTTTTCGTCAGGTACAACAAGTATACCCCGAACAAAATATATTCGAAAATGATATTAAATTAGCAGCGCTATTATTTACGTTTGAATATTTTTATCAAAAAGAATTATATCATCAATCATTAGCATTACTTCCCGCAATCATTGCTTGTGAGGAGAACTAATGTGTTAACCGTCACCATGATTGTTTGGAACGACTTCCAAAATGATGCACGGGTATTAAAAGAAGCCCAAACGCTGCAACAAGCAGGTTATCAAGTGATTGTACATGCATTACATACTCCTGGCATTACCAAAGAACAAGAAACGCTGCCCTCTGGCATAAAAGTGGTGCGAATTTCTCGTAGTCCTTTTTGGAAACGGCGTAAAACATCTTTATCGATTAATTCAACTGTTACTGGACCGATTGGTAAAATTAGTCTTAAGCGACAAATATTACGTATTATCGCAAGATTATATACGCATGCCATGTTAGGGATGAAAATGCTGCAAGCAAAACCTGATATTATTCATGCGCATGATGTTAATACTTTACCCACTGCTTATTTAGCATCCTTTTTTGCGCGCGCGCCGCTTGTTTATGATGCGCATGAAGTTGGTACTAGCCGTGAAGGTTATGCGAGTTTTCGATCTTTTGTTTATTATGTAGAAAAATATTTAATGCCGCGAGTAGCTGCGACAATTACTACGACTGCAACGCGGGCTAAATTTTTTGCACGTGCTTATGGGATTGCAAGGCCGCTTATTTTGCAAAATCAATCGCGTTTTAGGACTTTCGAAAAAACTACTACCATTCGTGATTCATTACAGCTTATGAATGATTGGCCTATCGTGCTCTATCAAGGTGGATTGCAGCAAGGTCGAGGTTTAGAGCATTTAATTGCTGCGGCGGCACAGATACATGATGCGTATTTTGTGTTTATCGGTTGGGGTCGTCTTGAACATCTTTTAAAACAAAAAGCACAAGACTTGCCGCATGTTTATTTTATCCCTAAAGTCGCTTTACAAGAATTACCTCATTACACAGCCTCGGCGGATATTGGTATTCAAATATTGGAAAATACTTGCTTTAATCATTTTTCTACCGATTCTAATAAATTATTTGAATATACTATGGCGGGATTACCGATCATTGCTTCGCGTTTTCCTGAGATCAGTGGCATTATGCAAAAATATGATCTAGGTTTATTGGTACAGCCCGGTGATATTGATGAACTTGTTAGCGCTTTACGTGCATTAATTACAGCACCTAAGCTAAGAGCACATTACCAGCAGCAAGCACAACTAGCAGCGCAATGGCTTAACTGGGAGAGGCAGGAAAATACTCTCATTGATCTTTATAAAAACTTATCTTTAGATGTCATATGAAAATTTTAATTTTAAGCTCACGTTATCCACCTGATATTGGCACGGCTGGCTTTCGTGCAAAAATTTATGCAGATGCATTGCTAAAATATGGTGATGAAAAACTCAATATTGATGTGCTGATACCTTCTGATATTGCACAAGCCATCGAAACAAATTCAAGACTCACTGTTTTGCGTATTAAAACGCCTCCTAATAAAAGAAGTTTTTTATATCGATTATACATATTTTTTTATTTTGCAATAAACGCACTCATCACTGTACGTTCAAAACAGTATGACATGATCATCGTCACATCAGGACGCTTAGGATCCGCCGTTTTAGGGGCAGTAATTGCCGATATTAAATCGGCCATACTTTATCTGGATTTACGGGAAAGCGCTCCCGATAATATCAAAGATATTTTCAAAGGATGGCAAGGTTCTCTCTTGCGTAAAATATTTTCCTCACTGGAGGGCTGGGCTGTTCATAAAGCTAAAACAATTAATCTTATTTCTCCAGCTTTTCTTGCTGAATATCAAAATAATTATCCTAACTGCACGTTCACCTGTTATACCCATGCAGTGAATCCATTATTTATGAATTTAAATATGCCGGCTTATGATCAAATCATGCCCAAACGTTTGAAAATATATTACGCAGGAACGATAGGATATGCACAGCAGCTCCACCTTATTTTACCTGAGCTTGCGCAACGCACAGCGCACACGCTTGATTTTTATGTTATAGGCAATGGCAATAATGTCGCACTATTACGAAATGCTTTAATAAAAAATAAAATACATAATGTCACACTTCTACCCGAAATACCGCGCGCTGAACTTATACCACACTATCAAAACGCGGATATACTTTTTCTACATATTTATCCCTACCCTTTCACCGCAAAAGTATTACCCTCAAAATTATTTGAATATGCTGCAATAGGTAAACCCATTTGGGCAGGCATCATGGGTTTTGCTCAACAATTTGTAGAAAAGGAAATTTCAAATTGCGCTATTTTCAAACCTGGCGATGTAGACGATGCTCTTTTGGCACTTTCAAAACTTTCATTAAAATCAATCCCACGTACTGAATTTAACGAAAAATTTAACCAAGAATCATTGATGAAAAATCTTGCGCATGAAATATTGTCTCTAGATTACGCTGAAAATAAATCATCTTAAATCACGCCATGCCGCTTGTTTTGATGCTACACGTAAAGGATGGACATAAGACCTTGTCCTAAATATTCAGATGCAATCGTTTTGTCGCTAATCTTTCGCAATAATGCGGACCTAAATTAACATATTCCGCAAGGGTATTAATTTCATCTCTACGAAAGTCATTATTTAGAATGAGATCCTCTAGTGAAGTTATTCCATCTAAAAGATATCCTCCATGCGGGTTTTGCGGCATGCTCTTTAATACATTTTCAATATAAGTAAGCGTTTTCGATGCTAAGAGGCTGCGTATTGCAGTAATTAATGGATCTAATTTTAAGCGTTCAAGCTCTGCTAGAAAATTTGTTATATCATTGCTTTCTAAATATAAAAATGCATTTTTCAATTGTACTTGTTTATACAATCTACTTCTGCTGTCCTCACTTGGAGTCATCCATAAACTAAACATGCCACTAGCGTTTGCTGTATTGTTTTGCTGTTGTGTCGGAAAATTTGTTTCTGCATGTTGAACAAGTCGTTGATTATATTGCTGCTTGCTCTCTTGCTCAAGTCTTTCATGCCTCATAGTATCAATCACTTGATAAAACGCTGGCATTTGAAAGAAAACCGCGATCAAGGGAGCTCGACTTATTGCACTAAAAAAATCCATTTGTTGCTCATAATCAGCTGGTTCATTTATTTCATCATCACGCGAAGGGCTGGTTGCATCTTGTATTCCATTGGTAACTAGATTAACATTTCTGTGAACTTGATTATCAGAAATCGGTGTATATGCTTCAGGCTGAAAAGGTCTAGCCAGTGCTTCTTCTCTCATCAATATCAATGCGCGTAATTTTTCTATTTGTCCGGTTCTGACTAAAATATCGTGAATCGATAATTTAGAACCATTGGGAGAAATTTTATAAATGCGTCTTTCATCTAATGGCCATTCTCTTGCAGATAAAAACTCTATCACAGTCTCACTTTGTCCTGGAACTTGTGTTGCAAACTCTCGCCAATTTTGTGTTATTATTTTATTAACATCAGGAAAATATCCTCCCTCGCCGACTAAAAAGCCATCGTGATCCCTATTAAAATCTTTTAATCGATCGCTATGAATTGGATTTAATTGCATCAATGTATAGGCGGTTTGCTGTTGATTGTTTTTTATAAAATAATTATATCCGACTTGATTTAACTCATATAAAATTAGAATTAATTTGCCTTGTTCTAGCAGAGAAAGGCTGGGATTTTCAAATTCTTTAAGCACCAAATGCAATAAAGTATTGCCGTTTTCATCTTGAATATCTAAATATGCCGCATATATCGCCAAATCATTGGGCGGATTAGTTTGCCAAGATGTTAGAATTGAGCTTAAATTGATAGCCATGTACTTCCTTCGCGTTTATAAAATTTCATTGCTTAGCCAATTCGTAAGTCACTTGCGCGAGCATATAATCGGCTGTTTTAGGATCGCCGGTCAATGTGGGTAGACTTTCAGATTTATTCATTTTTGTCGCAGAAGTAGCGACAATCGCTGTAGCCCATTTGTTGAAATCATTTTCTGGAATTTTTTCTAAAGCAGTATGCATGGATTTAGTTTGCGCGATCTTCAATATTTGATCTACCGCATGATCATAGGTTGTTTTATCTTGTGCACTGGCAGATGCTTGGATAATCATCACCCATACCCATAAAGCATTTGATATATTTTCAGGTTTAACTTGTATTGTTAAGCTTGTTGCAAGATTGAGCATAGCTACTTTTGTCGCTATATAATCTTTTTGAGTTAAACTCGCCAAATAAGCATAAGCCCACGCTTTATATTCATCATTTTGCGTATCAGGATTGTGTAAGAAAGTACTTAATTTAAGTAAGGTATTAGGATTATCTTCATTCATATATTTTTCAGCAATCAGCATTCGACCATACATCCATGCTGAGAGTGAATCTTTAGCACGATCTTGAGTAAACTTTTGCATGGCTGCAGTCATTTTTGCATGGACATCATGATAAATTGTAGCATTCCCTAAGGCTGCGCTAATTAATAATGGAATGCTAAGATGATAAGGATCATCGTAAACACCGATTAGCTGAATGACATTATCAATGGGATAATTTTTAGCAAATTGCGTTTCGCTTAAATTATTTGCCATGGTTGTGTGAGTAAAAGTCATTAAAATTAATCCGAGTCCGTATACATAGTTTTTGATCAATTGTTCCATCGCTTATTCTCCCTAGAAATTTATTTTATACCATAAGCCATGATTACACGCTATGCGCTAGCCTCTGAACTAAAGTTAGCTACTTATGATTAAAATGTGTTACATTATAAGCTTAATTTATCTACATGAAACACTAGAGGTTGATATGCCATTTACAAAATTTAAAAAAGCTATAGAACATTATGTAAATGTTAAAAGAGCTGCTCTTGGGGATTCTGCCGCTGCTATTAGTCTACACGACAATAGTTTTTATAAACAAGCTGTTGATATACTTATTGAAAATTGGGCGGAGGTGTTGCACCTGGGCACCAGCGAAACCACGCCTAATGAAACCATTCAAGCAATAAAAAACCATTACTTTCAGGCTGCATTTCACCTGTGCTCATTAGCAAGTCTAACTAGCCTACCAGCAAAAAACGCTTTAGATGAAATGCGGCTTATTAGCACAGCTTCACTTTCTTATGATGTAGCCAATAAAAAAGCTCAGTTGATTGTTTCTTCGCTTGAGCCATTTTCTAGATTACCTTGGGCATTAGAAAATGGAAGGATTCAAGAAAGAGAAACCTGGATGGTTTTTACGCGCTATGCACATTCATTAGATGGAAATGATGCAACAAAACTTCCATTAAGTAAAATAGCATTTCATTTATGCATGGCTGCGGCACTAGCTGGAAATATACATGCGCAAATAGATTTAGGCACCATGTATAGACGCGGTTTAGGTATTGAAGTTAACGAAGCAGAAGCTATTAAGTGGTTATTCCCTGTCGCTGAGGCGGGTGGAATTGCCTCTTTAGAGTTAGGGTTGGTTTATAGCCAACAACAAAATTTTAAATTTGCAGCTCATTATTTTGAGCAAGCCTCTCGAATTTCTACTTTTGCTTTCATTTCTGGTGATATAGAATTGGCAAAATTATATTTATATGGTTTAGGCGTAAAACAAGACGCACAACAAGCTATAAAGTTATTAAATAATGCGATCAATAAAGTAGACGCTCCAGTGGAAGATAAAAATTTGGCACGTGCTTTTCTTTGTTTAATACAAAATACCCTACCGGGATCTGACGTTGATGCTCGCACCCTATCTCAATTAGGAATGTTCATCTTACTTAATAAAAAAGTGCTGGGAGACTCACAATATGCGGATGCGATAGCAAAACAAAATGAATTGCTAGGTAAATTTCAACAGTTTAATGCACAAGTAAGTAATTCCTCTTCCTCGAGTAGTACCATCTTAAACAAATCAAATCCCGTAGCAACAGAAACTGATCGTTTATTACCTAAAAATAACAGTAGTATTAACAGGCCTAGTGCTTATAGTAATTAATAGAGGTGAAAATTTATGTTTATTGAAGTACGCAATAATGATCAACTTAAAAAAATAGAATTATCTTCGCAAGTCACGGCAAATTTATTATATCATGCCTTAATCAGCGCTATAAAAAATGAAGAGCTAGAGGGAGTAACCACTCATTGGCTATTAACGATCAGCACAGATAAAAAATCAACCCTTACAGATATCTTTTCACCCACAATCCATGAGGAAATAAAAAGAACTCCACAACTCATAGGCGCTAATGAAAAACTGGAAAAAATCACGTTAACAGATACGGAAATATTAAATTGGTTTTATTTGAAATTTGCAGATAAACCTGAAGCGCAAAAATCTCTCATTAAACAATTAGGCGCAAAGGATAACAGTTTACATCTTCTAGCAAAGACTGCGCAGATCATACCCTCTCCTACATCAAGTGTGCATCATCCATCTAATTCAAATTCCGTGCATTCAATAAGTGCAGATGGGAGTAATCAAGAGGATAATTTTAGCAACAGCGCAGCCACAACCAGCATGGCTGTAACAAGTTATCTCCCCCCCACTGCTGATGCTATCTCGGCATTGAATCAGGCTAATGATAAAACTATTCATCAACCACTAGATGTGCTCGAAAAAGATGAAAAACAAAAAAGTCGTTGCTGTACAATATCGTAATGTTTTTAGAGCAAAGCACTAGTGCTCCAAAACGTACATCAGCTGAAAGACGTATGGGCGGATTAAACCCTCATACTGTACCCATTGAATCTGACAGCATACTGGTGGCTACCCCTGCAATACCGGTGCAAATGATTCCAAGGGTAGCCGTTTTCCAGCCTACGTTATGTCGCGGGCAGCAAATGGGTTTTACAATAAAATACATAAAAACAGCCCACTCTAATAAATATAAAGAATAAATACACATCATTTGTTTTTCAGTGAGATGCGCAATACGTGAACTTGGAGGCCTACGTATATAATAATCAAATGTATTATGATCCCCATAATCAAATTGTGGGCTCGCCGTGTTCATTTCATTTTGTTGTGTATGATTGGACTGCATACAATCGGTGATATTTTTGAAAAATTGTTGTGAAAGTTTCTCGCAGGCTTCTTTAGAGAATCCATATCCTTGCCACCTCACCACTTGTCCTTGAACAAATTGATGGACTTTTTCACAAAATTCACTTGGTGTTGACGCAAGCTGAAATGGATTAAAAAATTCATTGTAATGTGTCATCATATCAAGAAAGCACTTATGCCCTATCTTTTTAAGATATATACTCAAAAATTTCGTGAAGCCGGCAATATTCTTGCACAGATATACGTATCAGAATATTTTCCACATACCCCCAAGATAACTAAGGATACAGAGAAGTTTTATAAAGAGTATGATTTTGCTCAAGATGAAAATGAATTTTTCCAATTTCTTTTGACAGATACGGAACAAAACAGAGCATTTTTTGAAACAATATTTTCATGCTCGGATCAAGATAAAAAAATATTATACCGTAAAATATTAAGTACTTTTTCTAAAGCAAAAGATGTCATATCCGAATATAAAAATCTTTTTAATTCTTTATTTAATAAAAATTTACTTGGGTCGTCAAAATTAACTGAAATAGAGCAAGAGTTTCTAGACAAGCAGATTCCTGGGGCAACCGCTCAAAAAACTACACCTAGGTATGATGATCCTAATCACCAAAATACTTATGATTATCTAATGGAACAGCTGGAAAAACATAAAAAAAATTCTGAACAGCGCAATGCAGCCAATGATGATGATAATGATGACGACAACACTGAATCTCTAAATATGAAATTTACCAAAACTTAGAGTTTGGCTTAAATTATCCGCCAGAGCGATATTTGTAAAAGCCATGATTAAAATTACTCCAAGCCAATTTATTCTCCCCAGGTAAACACCCGCCAATTTGAATCAGTGTTGGCTTCATCGCTGTGGCGATTGGTTTGCATGGGATCGTCGTAATGTGGATCTACGTAATAAGGATCGCCTTCGCTCGGTGTGATTTTTGCGCCGGCGCGGCCGAATTGATCGTAGTATGGAGTGACTATTATTCCGGGATTGAAAATAAATAAACTTTCTAGAATACTTTGTTCAAATAACAATTCTTCTACTTCTTCTTCGTCTTCATCACTAGAATCGCTCAGTACTTCACGATTGTTTGCTTGCGCGAGGTTTAAAAATAATAGTGCGCTTAAAAATAAACATTGTTTTAGCATTTGATCTCTCCCTTAGGCGACCGGCAAGGTCACGCCTTTTTGTCCTTGGTATTTGCCGCCTCTATCTAAGTAGGATATGGCACACTCTTCATCTGCTTGTAAGAATAGCATCTGGGCGACACCTTCGTTGGCATATATTTTTGCAGGTAACGTGGTCGTATTTGAGAATTCTAAGGTTACATGCCCTTCCCACTCGGGTTCGAGCGGCGTCACGTTTACAATAATACCGCAACGGGCATAGGTTGATTTACCTAAACAAATCGTCAAAACATTACGAGGAATTCGGAAATATTCTACTGTTCGTGCCAGTGCAAATGAGTTGGGTGGAATAATACAGACATCAGACTGCACATCAACAAAACTATTGGCATCAAAGGCTTTTGGATCAACAACTGCAGAATTAATATTGGTAAAGATTTTAAATTCATCAGCGCAGCGTACATCATAACCATAACTGGATGTCCCATAGGAAATGACGCGTTTATCTTCATGATGACGTACTTGTACAGGCGAAAACGGCGTAATCATTCCCGCTTCAGCCATTTTATTAATCCATTTGTCTGATCTGATTGACATAGTTAAGTCCTTATTTTTTCGTATGTTCCACGACTACTTTGGGTAGGATATGTGCAAAACTTGGTTTTTGCAATGCTAACTGCGCTACCATTTTCTTGGCAATTTCAGTATAAATCGGCGTCACAATAGGCTCGCCCGCATCACAACGCTCGCGAATATGAATATCTAAAGGAATTTGTCCTAATAAAGGCAAGGCATGAGTTTGCGCAAATTTCTCCGCACCCCCTTCACCAAAAAGGGCTTCATGATGACCACAAGCAGAACAAGTATGCCCGCTCATATTTTCAATAATACCTAATACCGGTACATTTACTTTCGCAAACATCGCTTGCGCGCGTTGTACATCTAATAAAGCTAAATCCTGCGGGGTGGTAACTAATATAGCGGCACTGACGGGGATTTTTTGCGCCATAGTCAGCTGAATATCCCCAGTGCCGGGAGGCAAATCTAATAATAAATAATCTAATTTATCCCAAGCCGTATCATTTAGTAATTGCATCAAGGCGCCACTGACCATAGGTCCACGCCAAATCATGGCTGCCTGAGTATCCACTAAAAAACCAATAGACATGACTTGTATGCCATGAGACATTAAAGGCTGCATTTTATTATCAATAATTTCAGGCTTGCCACTTAATCCTAATAATAAAGGCTGACTAGGACCATAAATATCCGCATCTAAAATCCCAACCCGCGCCCCTGTTTGCGCTAAAGCTAAAGCAAGGTTAGTCGTAACTGTGGATTTCCCTACGCCACCTTTGCCAGATGCAATCGCAATAATATGTTTAATACCCGGAATAGGCATGATTAAGTTTTCTTCAAAAAAACTTATTTTAACACACTCGCATCAAAACGAAGTAGTCATCTTTGCTGTACTAGGCCGAGGGAGAAGCCCTTCTGGCCATTGTACGTTTAATGCAGCACTATTTTCTTTATTACGCTCATGCAAAGCACGAATCTTAGCTTGTGTGTGAACACCGCCAGGCACATATTTTAGGCCAATGAACAAAGCCCCTTCCTGGATCATGAAAATTCTATCCAGCTCATTAATTTTAAGCTCGTGGGTATAATGAGTTTTTTTTCCAGGATGATTGGCAGATAATTTAATGGTATCTTGGTAAACACCTTTGTCTTTATCTAAAATTTTAATATTATCTGGGCTAAATTTAAAACGTGATATTTTTAGATCTTCAATATTCAAACCTTGCTTTTCCAAGGTTACGGTATCCAGATAACAAAAGCATTTTGAATTCTCAATGGGTACAATGGCTTTATGATGCGAATCTATGACGCCATCTAAAAATACAACTTTTGCAGGTTCAGCTTTTTTACTGGTCTGCAACTCCCAGCTAAGTGTAATATTGGCAGGTTTTTTCATGTCTTCAATTTCTTTAATACTACAACCTTGTTCCAATAAAAACTGGCGACCACTCATAGCCAACTTGGCTTGAGAAACCGAATGCGGTTCAGGAACATTCTCTTTTTCTTGTTTGACAGGCTCTGGTTTTTTGGCAAGGTCTGGTAAATCAGACCAAACTTCACGCATTTTTTTATAGATCTGTTGCTTTTGTCCATGTGTTTTAATGATAAATTGCATCACTTCATCAGTCATCTTCGCGCCGTGTTGTTTTAATAATTTTAGAGATTCTATATCGGGCCCATACGATGCAATTAATAATGGACAATAAGTCTTACCTGAGTTATCCATTATCATTAAATTAGGATCAGCACCACACAAAAGCAGCATCTCAACAGCTTTGGGCTTTTTTTGGTATAAGGCTGCATTTAATGCAGTCCTGCCTAATTGATCAACCTTATTGAGGTCAAATCCATGCTTCAAGAATTCTTCAAGTACCAAAAGATGATCCATTCCAATAATCATCTCAAACATTTCAACCGTAACCGTACTGCCTGCATTTAAAAGCAAACGTATTATTCCCAACATCTTAGGGTTTTCTTTTGATAATATTAACGCTATCTTTAACGGGGTTTGGCCTTTTAATGTTTCTTTATGCAATAACTGGTGTAAATATTCTTGCTTTGCGGCTTGTAAAAACAATTTTAAAAAACTTTCTGATTGCTGTAAGCATGCGACGTGAAAAGCATTATGGCCATTTTCATCAACAGCAGACAACTGCTTAGAAGGATTAATTTTGAGTAATTCCTGAGCGATCTCAAAATGCCCATGGGCGCAAGCAACAATCAAAGGTATTCTGCCAGCAGCATTAGGCGTTTGACGTAATTGTTTTATGTCGCCTCTATCTAAAAGTATTTTCAGCAACTGCTTATCGCCAAGTTTACAAGCCAAATGCATCAACGTAAATCCATCTACTAATACATCTTTTAATACCTCGGGGTAAGTATCAAATAACCAAGTGATCAACTCAATATTTTTTGATTTCATTATACATGAACTCACTGTATCTTGATTAAGATCATCTATAACACGCAATTGTTCCTTAGGATTATGCTGCAATAATTTTCTCATCAACGGCAAATGTCCTGATTTTGCTGCTAAATGAATTGGAATATACCCATGCTTATTTTTCTGTAACAATTGCTCGCTTGGATTAAACTTGAGTAATTCATCAATAATTTCCAAACAATAGTCACGATTTTGACACGCCTCATGTACTGCAATGGCTAAAGCATTTAATTTATTAACATTAGACACAACATTGGTTTTGGCCGAATTGGGCTCATTGAGCAAGAATTTTACTTTTTCTAAATCATTTTTTTTAACATAATACATCAGTAAAGTGATGTTTTTATTTTCTATAAATAATTCGTTAAGTAACCCTTCAGATTTTATTTCGGAAATATGCTCATGAGTAAATGCATTTATATTAAAAAGACGTCGCATCTTTTCAAGGAATTCTTCTTGTTGTTTTTTGCTTGGCATTTAATCCTCCATGATTATATTTTCTAAATTAAATATATCAGGGAGCAAACTAATATTCAATGGATTGCATAAGTTTATTTTATTAAGGAAAGATTAAAAATAATTTCAATACCCAAATCGGTATTATAAACTTTACCAGAACATATTTTTAAAATCAAAGCCCTGCTGGGATTCTAACTGCGGTGATGGTTCCATTTCCAAATTCAGCAGCTCTTGCTCGCAATCTGTTAAAAACTTCCGAATGTCATTTATAACGATCGTATCTTTTGCAGGTTTATAATCGGGAGGAATCTTGTCTCTTGTTGTTGGGTCTATCCTCTGGTCTTCTGCTAAGTTCATAATGATATCAAATGTACTTTGATTTACTAATGTTTTTCCATTCATTAATTTTACCGGATTTTCAAATAAATCCTTGTAAACTGGATCTAGCCACTTGGCAATATATTCGTCAAACTGATCTTCTATATCTGTCATTAATAAATTTTCAGCTGGTATCAATGTACCCTTTTTGATCATACGAGTGACCATATTCGTAAATTGGGGATGCGCTTTAATGTTTTCCAAACGATCCTGATGAGAGGGTCCGTTGAAGATTTTCCCGATTAATAACGGTACTCTGGTTAAACTCGTAACAGAAAAACTTAAAAGCTCAATCGTGTTAGCGAGCATGTGCTGACCCAGCATAAACAAATTAGAGGGTACTGTGAGCACTTGTCGTAATCGCATAAATTTTGCATCAATACGGCTCTTTTGTTCAGGCTCGATCTCATCTGTGTGGGCAGATAAAAATAATTCTACTATCTCGAGATCAGCACCTGAAGTCAGCGTCACTCTCAATTCTCGATTATCTTCGCTTAAAGTAACGCGATTTGCGGGCAAAAAGCGTGCTGCCCAATCACGCACAGAATCCCTATTATCCATGGCTTTAAGAAACCATACATTATTTTCATTAATATTGGTCGCGTATCTCCATGCGGGAGTAGGTTCAATGTGTTGGTGGTGTCTGAGTAATGCTAAGTTCCAAGACACCATATCAATAGGTCGTAACCTTATCGTCGGTGCAAGAATTACAAACCTCGTGACCTCTCTAAATGCTTGTCGGCGTGGCACAGCATTTTCCTTTATTAAATATTAAGTTGATATGCTAACACTTGCAAAGGGTCTTTGTCTAGTCCCTTTAACTCCCGGGCGGTTTGTTGTACTATAGGTGGAATTTATTTAAGGAAATCAGCCATGTCTGCACGTGAAATCGTCATTACCAATGCCCTGCCCTATGCTAATGGGCCTCTGCATTTGGGGCATATGTTGGGTTATATTCAGGCGGATATTTGGGCGCGGTTTTTGCGCATGCAAGGTCATACTGTTTGGCATGTGTGTGGTGATGATGCTCATGGTACGCCGATTATGTTGCATGCTGAAAAGCTCGGAATTCCACCTATTGAGCTGGTGGCGCAGATTAAAGTGTTGCATGAGCGGGATTTTAATGAGTTTAATATTGCCTTTGATAATTTTTATACGACACATTCTGAAGAGAATAAACAGCTCACTGAACATATTTATTTACGTTTAAAAGAACACAACCATATTTTTGAAAAAAGCATTAAACATGCTTTTGATCCTGAAAAAAATATGTTTTTACCGGATCGTTATGTGAAAGGTGAATGTCCGCGCTGTCATGCTAAAGATCAATATGGTGATAGTTGTGAAGTCTGTGGTGCAACTTATGCGCCTACAGATTTGATTAATCCAGTATCGGTCCTCACAGGTGCAACACCTATTGAAAAAGAATCTACCCATTTCTTTTTTGATTTGCCGCAATTTGAAGACTTTTTGAAACAATGGTTAGATCAAGATCATTTACAAAGTGAAGTCGCTAATAAATTACAAGAATGGTTTACAGCAGGCTTGCAAGCTTGGGATATCAGTCGCGATGCGCCTTATTTTGGATTTGAAATTCCAGGCGCGCCGGGTAAGTATTTTTATGTCTGGCTAGATGCACCTATTGGCTATATGGCGAGTTTACTTAATTTAAGTAAACGTAATCCACTCCTCGATTTTCCAAAAATTTGGAATAAAGATTCACCTATAGAATTACATCATTTCATTGGCAAAGACATTATGTATTTTCATGCGTTGTTTTGGCCAGCAGTTTTACACGGCGCAGGATATCGCTTACCTCATAGTATTTTTGCCAATGGATTTTTAACTGTGAACGGCCAAAAAATGTCGAAGTCTCGCGGTACATTCATTAAGGCCCGCAGTTATCTTGAACATCTGAATCCAGAATATTTACGTTATTATTTTGCGACGAAATTAAATCGCAATATTGATGATTTAGATTTTAGTACGGATGATTTTATCGCCCGTGTTAACTCTGATTTAGTCGGTAAATTTGTGAATATCGCCAGTCGCTGCGCAAAAATCATTAATAGCCATTTTGATAGTCGCTTAAGCGCAGAATTGATACACCCTGAAATTTTTAATCATTTTGTCCATGTGGGCACACAACTTGAACAATTATACGAACAACGTGACTTCTCTAAAGCCATGCGGGAAATTATGACGCTTGCGGATCAAGCGAATCAAATGATAGATACACATAAGCCATGGGCGCTGGTTAAAGATAAAGCAACAGAAGTGGATGCGCAAAAAGTCTGTACTTTAGCTTTAAATTTATTTCGTCAATTAGTGGTGTTTTTAAAACCTATTTTGCCAGTACTGTCTTCAAATGCTGAAGATTTCTTAGAAGTGACGCCGTTAACATGGGATGACCATGAAAAACCTTTACTCAATCACACGATTAATATTTACGAACCTTTACTACAACGCATTGATATCAAACAGGTGAACGCCATGATGGAAACAGAAAAACCCGAAGTGTTAGCTCCAATATTAAAAGATGCTAAACCCGAAATTACCATTGATGATTTTAATAAAATAGATCTGCGCGTTGCTAAAGTAATTTCAGCATCACATGTGGAAGGCGCGGATAAACTGATTCAACTACATGTTGAATTAGATGGCCATACAAGACAAATATTTGCTGGAATTAAATCTGCATATCAACCTGAACAATTAGTAGGTCAAAACGTGATTATTGTGGCCAATTTAAAACCAAGACAAATGCGTTTTGGTCTATCAGAAGGTATGGTGTTGTGTGCTTCTAGCGATACTGTGCTTTGTATAGTGCAACCGCAAACGAATATCGACACTGGCGCCGCGGTTAAATAATGGCTGACAAAATTGCATTTATTCGCGAAGCAGAATGTATAGGTTGCATTAAATGCATTAAAGCCTGTTCTGATAATGCTATTCTTGGCGCGCGCAAGCAAATGCATACGATTATTACTGATTTATGTACGGGTTGTGAAGATTGTATTGCGGTGTGTCCTGTGGATTGTATTGAGATGGTTACAGGCTCCGGTAAAATGCTTAATTTAAACCAGACCCCGCAACAAGTGCGGGGTGACACAGTTCCAGTACAAAGCGACGTGATAATAGATAAAAAAAGTTTAATCGCAGATGCTGTCAAAAGAACGCTTGAACGTCGTGGGTGGAAAAACTCATGACCCCGCAAAAATGTCGCGAAATTTTTAAACGTTTTAAAAAACAAAATCCTAAACCTACGACAGAATTACATTATAAAAGTACGTTTGAATTATTGGTTGCCGTTATTTTATCTGCGCAAGCGTTAGATTCAAGTGTGAATAAAGCAACTCAAGAATTATTTAAACATGCGAACACACCTGAAAAAATAATTGATTTAGGTTTAGTGCACTTAAAAAAATATATTAAAACCATAGGACTTTATAATAATAAAGCCAAAAATATTATGGCCATGTGTAAAATATTAATTGCAGAGCATAATGGTCATGTCCCACATGATCGCAAATCTTTAGAAGCCCTCCCCGGCGTTGGCCGCAAAACGGCTAATGTGATTTTAAATACTGCCTTTGGCGAACCGGTCATTGCAGTCGATACCCATATTTTTCGTGTCTCGCAACGCATAGGTCTTGCCAAAGGCACCACTCCACTTGCGATTGAACAACAATTACAAAAAGTGATTCCTACTGAATATCTTCACGATGCCCATCACTGGCTAATTTTACATGGCCGATATGTGTGTGTTGCGCGTAAACCCAAATGTCCTGAATGCATTATAAAAGACTTGTGCGAATATCCAAATAAAACGGTATAATGTGTACGTGTGTTTTTTTTCAAAAATAAAAGGAGTTTTTATCATGTCTATCGTTAAAAATTTAAGTAAAGTAATCGGCTTGGCAGCTGCAGGTGTTTTGTTTGCTGGCAGTGTATTTGCCAACACTGACTATTCCGCTAAAAAAGATGAATTAATGAAAAGCCTAAATCTTACAGCTGAGCAACAAACTAAAGTAGATGATATTATGGCTAAAAGTCATGCTGATCGTGAAGCTATCATGAAAAAATATGACAATATGAAAGGTCCAGAAAAAATGAAAGCGATGCGTCCTGATGTTGAAGCGCTACATGCTAAAACTCAAGGTGAATTAGGTAAAGTTTTAAATGACGAGCAAATGGAAAAAGTAATGCAGTTCCAAGATGAAATGTTGGCTCAAGCTAAAGCAAACAGAGGTAAATAGTTAACCTATTAAATGCCCATTAAGCGGGTTACCGTTTAATGGGCTTTATATTATGCAAAACATCATTTTCGGCATCACACTCTCAGCATTACTTGCCCTTTGCTCCTTATGGCTGGCAAGCTTATTTCCTGCATTGGTATTAAGTCCATTAATTATTGGCGTTTTATTAGGTCTTGTGGTCGGTAATATCTTCGGTAAATCCCTACATATGCATACACACCAAGGTTTATCTATTTGCACTAAGCACATTTTACGATTAGGCGTCGTGTTATATGGCTTTCGCATTACCGTTGATGGTTTATTTGCCATAGGCTATTTGGGTTTAGGTTTGAGTTTATTTGTGACCCTCTCTACTTTGTTTCTCGGCTGTTACTTAGGCAAAAAATTATTCAAACTCGACCAGCAAACTTCTTTTTTGACCGCAATAGGTGCTGCGATTTGCGGTGCTGCTGCAGTCCTTGCTGCTGAAACCACTTCACGGGCAAAACCACAACAAGCTGCAATAGCGGTTGCCACCGTTGTATTATTTGGAACCTTAGCCATGCTGTTATACCCATTGTTATACCATGCGGGTTTATTATTGTTATCACCTTGGCAATATGGTTTTTTCACGGGTGGATCTATTCATGAAGTAGCGCAAGTATTAGCCGCAGGAGAAGCCGCAGGCAGCGCTTCTGCAGAAATTGCCGTGATAGTTAAAATGACCCGGGTATTATTACTCGCGCCCATTTTAATTTTGGCAGGTATTTATTTTAATCGTATTTCCACAGAATCTACGCGTTTGCCCATTTATATTCCCTGGTTTGTGATCGGTTTTATTTTTTGTATTGGCATTAATTCTTTAAAAATGGTATCGCCAGAAAATACTGCCCTTATTCAAAGTTTTGACTTATTTTTACTGACCACAGCCATGTGTGCCTTAGGTCTTAATACCCAATTTAAAGCTCTTGCTTCCCTAGGCTTAAAACCATTTTACTTAGGTGCTGTTTTATGGCTTTGGCTGATGCTGAGTACCTTTACAGTAGTCGTCTTATTCGTATAAACTAGAAAAGACTATGGATACACAAATACATCTCACCTATCGTCTACGCCTTGCCAAGGTTAAACGCATAGTCGTTAAAGTCGGCACACATATTTTGATTAACAAATCAGGCGGCCCTAATGTTCAACGCATTGCGGCGCTGGTTAAAGAAATTGCGCAATTACAGCAAAACCATGAAGTCATTTTGGTCTCATCTGGCGCTATTGGCACAGGTTTACACACTTTAGGTTTAAAACGCCGGCCTACGAATTTACCTGAATTACAAATGGCTGCTGCCATTGGCCAAACCCGTTTGCAAGTGATTTACCAAAAGCATTTTGCAAAACATGGCATTACCACCTCTCAGGTATTACTTACCCATGATGATCTTAAAAATCGCGTTCGGCATTTAAACGCGCGCAATACCTTGCAAGCTTTACTGTCCCGAAAAATCATTCCTATTATTAATGAAAATGATGTGGTGTCGGTCGATGAAATTAAATTTGGCGATAATGATATTTTATCTTCATTAGTCGCAGCTCTCGTCAATGCTGATTTGCTGATTTTGTTAACTTCACCTAATGGTGTGCAAGAACAAATTACCGCAAGAACAATGCGCCGCATTCCTTATATTTCTGAAGTGACGCAAAAAACTTTTGCGCTGGTGCAACCTAAAAAAAATGCACTGTCAACCGGCGGCATGCAAACTAAATTAACTGCAGCACAAAATGCAAATCGTGTGGGCGCATTTACAGTCATCGCCAGTGGCACTCAAAAAAATGTGTTAACCCAAATTATTGAAGGGAAAGATGTCGGCACTTTGATTGGCCATGAAGATGATAAACATCATATTAAACACCAACGTAAACAGTGGATAGCCTTTTTCCATAAACCGCAAGGACAGTTAGTGATAAATAATTTTGCAATTGAAGCATTGCGCGATAAAGGTAAAAGCTTATTGCCTATAGGTATTACCAAGGTAATAGGCGAATTTTCACAAGGTGCTTTGGTCGATGTTGTGGATGAAAACAATCAAACTATCGCTAGAGGTTTTACCCAATACACGAGTGACGAGCTCAATAAAATAAAAGGCAAAAACACTACAGAAATTGCTGATATTTTAGGTCACAAATATTATGACGAAGTGATTCATCGTAAAAATTTAGTGCTCACAGCAAACGAGGAATAAATGAATATAGAACAACACATTCGTGAAATTGGCGAGCGCGCAAAATCCGCAACAACGCATTTAGCATTACTCACAACCGATCAAAAGAACTTTATTTTACAAGCCATGGCCAATGCGCTTGATGAGCATCGTGAAATCATTAAAAAAGAAAATCAAAAAGATTTAGATTTAGCTAAAAAAGCAGAGTTGTCCAATGCTTTAATCGACAGATTATTATTAGACGATACCCGTATTGATAATATGATAGCCAGCATTCGTCGTATCACGATGCTGCCCGATCCGATTGGCAAAGTTCTTCATGAACATGCAAAAACCAATGGCTTATTGATTAAAAAAATCAGAACACCGATTGGCGTGATTGCCATGATTTATGAATCACGGCCAAATGTCACGGCAGATGTCAGCGCATTATGCTTAAAAACCAGTAATGCCGCGATTTTACGTGGCGGTAAAGAAGCGCTGCATTCCAATCAAGCCATTTTAGAAATTCTATTGGCAGCAGGTTATAAAGCTGGATTGCCGGAACATGCACTGCAACTGATTACTATTCCAGAACATGAAGCCGTAAAAATATTACTCAAAATGCCTGAATATATCGATTTAGCGATTCCAAGAGGCGGTAGCAGTTTAATCAATATGGTGGTTGAACATGCACGCGTGCCGGTGATTAAACATGATAAAGGCCTTTGTCATACTTATGTTGATAAAAGTGGTGATTTAAACATGGCTGTTGATATTTGCGAAAATGCAAAATGCCAGCGTCCTGGCGTGTGTAATGCCATGGAATCTTTATTGGTACATGAAGCCATTGCTAATGAATTTTTACCCCTATTGGCAAACCGCTTGCGTGATCGCGTTACTCTAAAAGGTGATACTTTAACGCGAAACATTTTGCCTGACATTGAAATTGCCACTGAAGAAGATTGGCATACTGAATATTTAGATTTAATTTTATCCATTCGAATTGTGAAAGATGTTGAAGCTGCGATTGCTCATATTAATTTTTATGGCTCTCATCATTCGGATGCGATTATTGCAGAAGATCAAAGAGCGCAACAATTGTTTACTCAGCAAGTGGATTCGGCAACGGTTTATATTAATGCTTCAACGCGTTTTACCGATGGCAGTGAATTTGGCATGGGCGCGGAAATTGGCATTAGCACCGATAAATTGCATGCGCGCGGGCCTATGGGATTGGAAGAATTAACAACTTACAAATACATTATTTACGGACATGGACAAATTAGAGAATAACCAATGAAACATTTATTTATTTTATTAGCAGTGGTTTTTATCATTACAGGTTGCGCAAGCAAATCCAGCAAACCTAATTATGACGAAGACTCACCCGGGTTTTTAGTGAATTACGATTTATTAGAACCTGTTCAAGGACCAGCAGGTATGGATATTTATGCTTATAAAAATGATGAAGTTAATGCTGATGACTATTTTGCTGCGATTGTTGAACCCGTGTTTATTTATGGCGGCACAACTGATGAAGATAGTGTGACACAAGAACAAATTGAATCTGCAAAACAAGGTATTAATGCAGGTTTAAGAAAAGCTGTTGCTCAGCATTATGAATTAACCGATAAACCAGACCCTGGTGTTTTTCGTATGCAAGTTGCCATTACCGGCGCTGACCTTGAAAAAGAAGGTTTAAAACCTTGGAATATTATTCCTGTCTCAGCGGCCATTCGTTTATCTACCTATGCGACCGGTTATGATAATAAAAGACCTGTGTTAATGGTTGAAATGAAAATTACCGATAGTGAAACTGACGAAATTATTAAAGAAATTGTGACTATAAGTGCGGGCGATTATTTTCGTGATACAGACAATACCACTGCCGCCTTTGAACAAGCCGCTGATAATTGGGTAGAGTTGGTGCTGGAATATTCTGATATTTTTACACCTGAGCATTAGAAATAATTCGCCCCCTTTATGAAAGGGGGCCGGCCGTAGGCCGGGGGGATTTTAGTGAGCCCGCGATATGTTTCAAAGATCGAAAAATGGGGCAACCTCTTTCCATTCTTCAACTAAAATAAACATATCCACCACTAAAAAGGACTTTACCATGACCCTACATGTTGCTTTATTACCGA